>JGI20157J14317_10001236_pt1 | contig 24246 bp, 20 predicted proteins | sample COG_07_FD_14317 | JGI IMG/M metagenome (IMG submission 14317)
ACACCCACTTTTTTGTCTCAGGTAAATTCAATCGCATCTTTGATATTCCACATAAAAGACTGTTTTTATAGCGCTGGTCTCGCACTTGGGGGCCGCTCATGGGCCACAAACTACGCGACGCAACAAGCGCCTATAGGCGGTCTACCCTCTCGGCATAGGCTCAGTCTATCGACGAAACCAGCAGCGGCAGGTACGCAAGCGCGACATCGCGACGCGGCCTTCCGGCTTAACGGCTTAACGGCTCTTACGCCGACCCGAGGTTTACATCCCTGATTACGGGCTAGGCCATCCCTTTCTTTGACAATCAATATTAAATACCATAATAGTACTATTTAATAAATAAATTACCATTTAAATAGCTATTTATAGTTATTCACAAAGGTATTATTCGAACGGAGCAGGTTCAATTTCACACACGTGCTGCCCGTGTGTATCGGCATACAAGCAAAACAAACATTTAGGAGACACCATATGAACAAAAGACACATCGGGGCCTTAGTCGCTCTCTGTCTGAGTAGCTTCTCGGCCAGTGCCCAGTCCATTGACGAAACAGTCAACAGCGTGTTCGCAAGCGCTACGGGCTGGTTCGTTAGCCTCATTTTCAGCCCCATCCCCGGCACTTCGTTTCCCTGGATTGTTGCTTGGCTGGTGATCGCGGCCTTTATTTTCACGATTTACTTTGGTTTCGTGCAGCTCCACGGCTTTAAGCACGCCACCCAATTGGTGCGCGGGCAATACTCCGACCCCAACGACGTTGGCGAGGTCAGCCACTTTCAGGCACTCGCCACCGCCTTATCCGGCACGGTAGGCTTGGGCAATATTGCTGGCGTTGCCGTTGCGCTGAGCATCGGTGGGCCTGGCGCCACATTCTGGATGGTCTTGGCCGGCCTGCTCGGGATGGCCACCAAATTTACGGAGTGCACGTTAGTTAGGCGTGAAATACCGAAACGAACACCCCGACGGCACCGTCTCTGGCGGCCCCATGTATTACATCTCCAAAGGGTTTGCTGAGCGTGGCATACCCGCCGGTAAGTTCATGGCGGTTCTGTTCTCTATCTTCTGCGTTTTAGGTGCACTGGGTGGCGGCAACATGTTCCAAGCCAACCAAGCCCACGCACAAATTGTGAATGTCTTTGGCGACTTCCCCGGTTGGATTACTGGCCTTGTTTTTGCGGGCCTAGTCTTCGCAGTGATCGTTGGTGGCTTGAAGTCCATTGCAAAAGTCACCGAGAAGATCGTTCCCTTCATGGGCACCATGTACGTGGCTGCGGCCCTCGTTATTTTGGCGATGAACGCAGACAAACTTGGTTGGGCGTTTAGCGAAATTTTCACCGGTGCGTTTACGGGTGCAGGTGTTGCTGGCGGTATGGTCGGCGCCTTGATTCAAGGCTTCAAACGCGCGGCCTTCTCCAACGAGGCCGGCGTCGGCTCGGCTGCGATTGCCCACGCGGCCGTGCGAACCAAAGAGCCCATCACCGAGGGAATGGTCTCCTTACTGGAACCATTTATCGATACCGTCGTAATCTGTACGATGACCGCCCTGGTGATCATCATCACCGGTCAACTCATCAGCGACCCCACCACTGGCATGTATTTGCTGAACGAAGGTGCGACGTCGATTCAAACCATCGACGGTAACAACGGCGTTGCGCTAACCTCTGCAGCGTTCTCATCGTCTTTCGGCTGGTTTAAGTACGTCTTGGCGCTTGCGGTCATTTTGTTTGCGTTCTCAACCATGATCAGCTGGTCCTACTACGGCCTGAAGGCCTGGACCTTCCTGCTCGGCGAGAGCGCGAGGACCGAATTGGTTTTCAAGCTGATGTTCTGTGTCTTCATCGTGATCGGCGCCGCAGCGAGCTTGGGCCCGGTCATCGACTTCTCCGATGCGGCCATTTTTGCGATGGCGGTCGTCAACATCGCCGCGCTGTACTGCCTGATGCCCATCGTCAAGCGTGAGCTGGAGAGCTACATGAGCCGACTGAAGTCTGGAGAGATTAAAAAAGTGGGTGGCTAAACCCCCAGCATGCTCAAAGCGCCTAGTCGAACACCATCGGCTAGGCGCTTTTTTGCGTCAGCCAGCTACAATATTACGCAGCGGAGCCTCCTGCGCCTGCGGTACTATTTAGAACCATTTCTCATCTCGTTGGACCCCATTCATGAGCAGCTACAACACACGCCAATCAACCCATGCCGCGCTATTAGAGGCCCATGGTCCACGCGAGTCCATGGACTACGACGTGGTCGTGGTCGGTGGTGGTCCCGCTGGGCTCTCAACCGCCATCCGCCTGAAGCAATTGGCCAGCGAACAGGGAGCGGAGCTGAATGTGGTGGTGCTCGAAAAAGGTTCGGAACCGGGGGCACACATATTGAGCGGTGCGGTCATGGACCCACGGGCTCTGAACGAGCTGCTGCCTAACTGGAAAGACCTAGGGGCGCCGCTGAACCAGCCCGTGACCGGTGACGACGTGTTGTTCCTGAGCGCGACAGGCGCCAAGCGCACGCCTGACGCACTGGTGCCCGACTGCTTCCATAACGAGGGTAATTACATCGTCAGCCTCGGCGCCGTCACTAAGTGGCTAGGCGAGCAAGCGGAGGCTTTGGGTGTCGAAATATTTCCTGGCTTTAGTGCCGCAGAGGTGCTGTACGACGACCAGGGAGCCGTCACCGGGGTGGCAACGGGCCACATGGGCGTGGGTAAAGACGGTGAGCCCACGGGCGATTTTCAGTTGGGTATGGCCCTGCTGGGTAAGTACACGGTGTTTGCCGAAGGGGCGCGTGGGCACTTGGGTAAAGAGCTCATCGCACGCTACCAACTGGACGCAGGCAAAGACCCGCAAAGCTACGCCCTTGGTGTGAAAGAGCTCTGGGAAATCGCACCCGATAAGGCGGACCCCGGTCGTGTGATTCACACCGCCGGTTGGCCTATGGACAGTGAAACCTACGGCGGTGGTTTTTTGTACCACCTGCCTGACAACCAGGTGACCTTGGGCTTTGTCACTGGATTGGACTACAAGAACCCATGGCTCTCACCCTTTGAGGAGATGCAGCGCTGGAAGACCCACCCGTCAATTGCGCCCCTTTTGGCAGGCGGCAAGCGACTCGGCTACGGCGCACGCGCGATTACGGCGGGCGGCTTGCTGTCCCTACCGAAAACCGTGTTCCCCGGCGGCGCATTGGTTGGCTGCGATGCGGGCTATCTGAATGCGAGCCGCATCAAGGGGAGTCATGCTGCGATCAAGTCGGGCATGCTCTGTGCAGAGGCCGCGTTTGAGGCCGTTCAAGCGGGACGCCAGCAAGATGAACTCAGCGCCTACCCCGTCGCATTTGAGGCCAGCTGGTTGTACCAAGAATTGAATGCAGCACGCAACTTCAAGCAGTGGTTTAAGAAGGGCAATACCGTTGGCTCGTTGATGACGGGGATCGAGCAGTGGTTGCTACCCAAGCTGGGCTTTAAATCACCCCCATGGACCATACACCGCTCAGTGGCCGACCACACCACGTTGCGTCCTGCTGCAGAGTGCCCCAAAATTGACTATCCCAAACCCGATGGCGTCCTCACCTTTGACCGCTTAAGTAGCGTGTTCATCAGCAACACCAACCACGAAGAAAACCAACCTGCCCACCTCACACTGCGCGATAACGACGTCCCAGTTACGCTCAACTTGGCAACCTATAGCGGTCCCGAAAGCCGCTACTGCCCCGCGGGTGTGTATGAGTTTGTGCCTAACGAATCGGGTGGGGAACGGCTGCAAATCAACGCTCAAAATTGCATACATTGCAAAACCTGCGACATCAAAGACCCCTCTCAAAATATCGTGTGGGTGACCCCAGAGGGTGGCGGTGGTCCGAACTACGCCGGGATGTAGGGTCACTCTGGGTTTCTAAAAAACAGGCTCTACAGCTATACTAGAGCCCTGCCAGGAGAGAGCCGCTAGCGACGCTAGCGGCCGCCGAAGGCGCAAGGCAACGGATCGCCGTAGCCCGAACGCTCAGGTACCCAGGACTGGCAACACGTCGTTGTTCAATGCCTTTGAACAACACGTTTCCCTGATGGAGAGAGGCCCACCACTGAGTGGGTCCACCGAAGGAGCAAACGCACAACACGTGCGTGAATCTCTCAGGTAGAGCGGACACAGGGCAGACAGTTTGGTGCATGGCACACACGTGTGTGAGCGATGCGATTAACAATGCTGCGCTTCCCTAGGACACCGTGCCCGAGGTCTGAGCCACTTTCTGGACTGAGATGACTGATACCGCCTCCGGTGCGCCTTTGCACACCACCCCACTCAATGACTTGCACATCGCACGCGGCGCGCGCATGGTGCCATTTGCGGGCTATAGCATGCCCGTTCAATTCCCACTCGGCGTTCTCGGTGAACATCTGCACACCCGCGCCCAAGCCGGTTTATTCGACGTCTCACACATGGGGCAATTGCGCTTGGTTGGCCCACAGGCAGCGGCGGCGTTTGAGACACTGATGCCGGTAGACGTCGTTGACTTGCCAGTCGGCAAACAGCGCTACGGTCTCTTGCTCAATGCGGCAGGCGGCATCCTAGATGACCTGATGTTCGTGAACCGCGGTGATGATATTTTCGTTATTGTGAATGGTGCCTGTAAAGCAAATGACATCGCCCACATCACGGCGCAAATAGGTCAGCAATGTGCCGTCATCCCCATGCCAGAACAGGCCCTGCTGGCACTCCAAGGACCGGCGGCGGCGGCTGTCATCGGCGCCCTAGATGCCCGCGCTTTATCTCTGGTGTTCATGACGGGCGCCGCCCTTACATTAGGCGGTATCGCGTGCTACGTCACACGCAGTGGCTACACGGGTGAAGATGGCTTTGAAATTTCTGTTGCCGCGCAAGATGCCACGGCATTAGCAACCCTTTTACTCGGCGATGCACGCGTGCAACCCATCGGTTTGGGCGCGCGCAACTCGCTGCGCCTAGAGGCGGGACTGTGCCTTTATGGCAACGACATTGACACCACAACCACACCCGTTGAAGCCGGATTGAACTGGGCGATACAAAAAATACGCCGAACCGGCGGTTCTCGGGCGGGCGGCTTTTTGGGCGCCGATACGGTTTTATCGCAACTGGATGACCCCGCAACGCTCACCCGACGTCGCGTCGGATTAGTCGCCACTGAGCGGATACCCGTGAGAGACCACACCGAACTGCAAAATAGCGCTGGCGAGCGCATCGGCGTTGTCACCAGCGGACTCTTGGCGCCCAGTGTGAACCAAGCCATTGCCATGGGCTATGTCGCCCCCGCTTATGCCCATGTGGGTGATACCGTGATCGCGATTGTGCGTGGGCGCGCGGTTCCCATGACGGTGACAGCCATGCCGTTTACACCCGCACGCTACGTTCGATAATTCCCCCCCCACATTTCAAACACTTTCTCAAGGAGCTCACATGATCAAATACACAGAAGACCACGAATGGATTAGCGTCGACGGCGATATCGCAACCGTTGGCATCACGGTGCACGCACAAGACGCGCTGGGTGATGTGGTGTTCGTCGAGCTTCCCGAAGTGGGTCGCAGCTTTACGCAGAAGGAAACGGCCGGCGTGGTCGAGTCTGTCAAGGCGGCGGCGGATGTGTACATGCCCATCAGTGGAGAGGTCACCGAAGTCAACGAGGCACTGCGTGACGACCCCTCACTGGCCAACAGCGATCCGCTGGGAAGCGGCTGGTTCTTCAAGGTCAAGCTCAGTGACGCCAGTCAAATAGACCCGCTGATGGACGAAACGGCCTACAGCGCCTTCGCGCAGTAAGCCCTTTCTCGCGGCACAACCAGCGCCCCGCCCCCTCATTCACAACCTCAAACCACGACCACACTATGGCCTTGCAAGATCTTGAAAATAACGGCGGCTTCGAACAGCGCCACACCGGACCCAACGCAGAACAAGAAGCTCTGATGCTCAGCAAAGTTGGGGCGGCCTCGCGGGCGGCGTTGCTCGCCGAAATCGTGCCCGAAACCATCGCACGCACAACCCCCATGGACCTGCCACCCGCGGTCGACGAGGCACAGGCCTTAGCGCAGCTACAAGCCATCGCGAGCAAAAACCAGGTGCTCAAGTCATGGATTGGCCAAGGCTACTACGGTACCCACACGCCAGGGGTCATCCTGCGCAATATCTTAGAAAACCCTGCTTGGTACACCGCCTACACGCCCTACCAAGCCGAGATTTCGCAGGGCCGCATGGAGGCGTTGGTCAACTTTCAAACAATGGTTTGTGACTTAACCGGCATGCCCATCTCGAATGCCTCCATGTTGGACGAGGCCACAGCCGCCGCAGAGGCCATGACCTTGGCTAAACGTGTCGCCAAGGCAAAAGGCCATGTCATGGTGGTGTCTGGGGATTGCCACCCTCAAACCATAGAGGTGGTGCGAACACGCGCCGAGCCGCTAGGCATCGAATTGGTCGTGACCACCACGCCAGCCGAGTGGGCCCTCGCTATTGCTCGTGACGACTACTTCGCCGTTTTGGCGCAGTACCCCACCACCTATGGCCGTATTGACGATCTCGGTGCCGACGTTGCTCAGATCAGTGCCCGCGATGCCGTGTTTATTGTGGCCGCAGACCTATTGGCGCTGACCTTGCTTAAAACACCAGGGGAAGTGGGCGCCGACATCGTGGTGGGCACAACCCAGCGCTTTGGTATGCCGCTATGCAATGGGGGCCCACACGCCGCTTTCATGGCCTGTCGCGATGCCTTCAAGCGGTCGTTGCCTGGTCGCTTGGTTGGTGTCAGCGTCGATGTCCACGGCACGCCCGCCTATCGCTTGGCGTTGCAAACCCGTGAGCAACACATACGTCGAGAGAAGGCCACATCCAATATTTGCACCGCGCAGGTGCTGCCTGCCGTCGTCGCCAGTATGTACGGGGTTTACCACGGCCCGCAAGGACTGACGCGCATCGCACAGCGTGTCGCAACCTACACGGCGATTTTGGCCAAAGGTTTGACCTCACTGGGCTTACACGCGGTCAACGCCTCCGCTTTCGACACCCTCACCTACAGCGTGCCCGCACAAGCGGATGCGCTCGTGGGGAAAGCCGTTCAGGCCGGGGGGAATATCCGTCGCGTAGACCAAGACACGGTCTGCATCGCGCTGGACGAAACCACCACCCGTGCTGATCTAGAGGCGCTCTGGCGCATCTTTGGTGCGTCGCCTGACAACCTGCCCAGCGTCGAGGCGTTAGCCGACGGTATCGATACGCTGATACCGACGGCGCTGCGTCGGACCAGCGGCTTTATGGCGCACCCGATCTTCAACAGCCACTTCAGCGAGACCAGCATGTTGCGCTACATACGCGCCCTCAGCGACAAAGACTTGGCGCTAGACCGCACCATGATCCCGCTGGGGAGTTGCACCATGAAGCTCAATGCAACCAGCGAGATGATTCCCGTCACCTGGCCCGCATTTGCCAACATTCACCCCTTTGCACCAGCAGAACAACGCGCTGGCTACACGCTGCTCGACCAACAATTGCGCGACTGGCTGTGTGAGGCAACCGGCTATGCCGCCATCAGCTTGCAACCGAATGCGGGCAGTCAAGGCGAGTACGCGGGTCTGCTCGCCATCAAGGCCTACCACCAAGCCCAAGGGGACACACAACGCACGGTCTGCCTGATACCCGCCAGCGCACACGGCACCAACCCCGCAAGCGCCCAAATGGTGGGCATGCAAGTGGTGGTGGTCGCTTGTGATGCCGCCGGTAACGTGGATATGGCAGACCTGGCGGCGAAATGCGACGCGCATAGCGCACGCATCGCCGCCATGATGATCACCTACCCCAGCACACACGGCGTATTTGAGACGCAAGTCACCGACCTCTGCGCGTTGGTCCACCAACATGGTGGACGCGTGTATGTGGACGGCGCCAACCTGAATGCACTGGTTGGGGTCGCCGCGCCTGGTCACTTTGGCGGTGACGTGAGCCACCTCAACCTGCACAAGACCTTTTGCATTCCCCATGGCGGGGGTGGGCCAGGTGTGGGACCCGTGTGTGTCGTGGAAGACCTCGCGCCCTACCTGCCCGGTCACGTCACGGGCGGACTCCCAGTCACCGGTGGCGATGCAGCGGTCGGTGCGGTCAGTGCGGCACCTTTGGGTAACGCGGCCGTCTTACCTATTAGCTGGATGTACTGCCGCATGATGGGTGCCGCCGCCTTGAAGCGTGCGACGGAGGTCGCCATCCTCAATGCGAACTACATTAGCGTGTCACTGCGCGACCACTTTCCAACGCTATATGCCAGCGCCTCGGGCCGCGTGGCGCACGAATGTATTTTGGATTTACGCCACTTTAAGGAAACCACGGGCATACAGGCCGAAGACGTGGCGAAACGCCTCATTGACTATGGCTTCCATGCCCCCACCTTGTCGTTCCCAGTGCCCAACACGTTGATGGTCGAGCCCACCGAGAGCGAAGGGTTGCGCGAACTGGACCGTTTCATAGACGCGATGAAGGCGATACGCCACGAAATTGCGCAGGTAGAAAATGGCGCTTGGCCCAAAGACGACAACCCGCTGGTGAATGCACCCCATACCGCAGCGCATTTGCTCAACGAAGACTGGACGCATCCGTACTCGCGTGCCTGCGCGGCCTACCCCGTGGCCACACTCAAGCACAACAAATACTGGGTGCCCATCGGTCGTGTGGACAACGTCTATGGGGACCGCAACTTGTTTTGTAGTTGCGTGCCCCTCAGTGCGTACACGAGTGAGGCAGAGGTTCCCGCAGCCTAATAAGGCCACGAGACCGTGTAAGCTTGCGACATGTCCGATCACACAACGCCAACGCCTGACCTAGCTACCGCCACTCGCCAACAATTTGCCAGCGATAACTACGCCGGTATGTGCCCCGAGGCGGCGCACTGGTTTCACACAGCGAATGCGAGCGGGCATGCCCCAGCCTATGGCGACGACGACTGGACCAAGCGTGTCTCCGACCGTTTGCGAGAAACCTTTGAGACGGACTGCGACGTCTACTTCGTGTTCAACGGCACCGCAGCCAACTCCTTGGCATTGGCCAGTTTGTGCCAAAGCTATCACTCGGTTATTTGCACGCCCGTCGCCCACATTGAGACCGATGAATGTGGCGGTCCTGAATTTTTCTCAAACGGCTCCAAGTTACTGGTCGCCGACGCGGGGGGAGAGGCGGCCGCCCATGGCAAGCTAACCGCACAGGCGGTTGAGACCATGGTCCTCAAGCGCAGTGACCTGCACTACCCCAAGCCAAAGGTGGTCTCGCTCACCCAAGCGACGGAGCTTGGCACGGTGTACAGCGTGGATGAGGTCAAGGCCGTTACGGCAATGGCACAAACGCACCAACTAAAGGTCCATATGGACGGTGCGCGGTTTGCCAATGCCGTCGCGTCCTTAGACTGCCACCCCGCAGACATCACCTGGCGCGCGGGCGTCGATGTGCTGTGTTTCGGTGGTACAAAAAACGGTTTACCTGTCGGCGAGGCGGTGGTGTTCTTTGATCGCGCTTTAAGTGAAGATTTTTCCTACCGCGTAAAACAAGCGGGTCAGCTGGCGAGCAAAATGCGATTCATTTCTGCCCCTTGGCTAGGCATGCTTGAGAGCAATCTTTGGCTGCAAAACGCAGGTCATGCCAACGCAATGGCACAGCGGCTGCGCGCACACTTGGCCAAGATTCCTGGCCTGAGTTTACTGGTGCCAACACAAGCCAACGCCGTGTTCGCGCAATTGCCGCAAACCGTCATTGCACGGCTTCAGGCGCAGGGGTGGCGCTTCTATGAGTTTATTGCAGGCGGCGGCTGTCGCTTCATGTGTGCATGGGATACCACCGAGGCATCGGTAGATGCTTTTGCCGCCGCCATCGCGTCGGCGATGAAAGACGCCTAAGCCGTGTCAACGGCCTCCCCCACCATGCGCGTCTTGGCGATTATTCCGCCGATGACGCAACTCAATACGCCCTACCCGTCCACAGCCTACCTCACAGGATTCCTGCGTGGGCGTGGCGTCGAGACGCAACAAGTTGACTTGGCGCTGGCATTGGTGTGTCAGTTATTTACGGCAGCGGGTCTGCGCGACATACAGCGAGAGGCCCTGACGCAGCCAGAGGCCGAACGCTCGGCCAGTGTGCATGCATTTCTAGACCAGTTCGATGCGCACTGCGGCGTGATCGAGCCAGTCATCCGCTTTTTACAAGGTCAAGATGCCACGCTAGCCCACCGCATCGCCCACCGCGGACTGCTACCGGAAGGGCCTCGCTTTGCATCGCTTGATGTGTATGTGGACGACGAGGGTGGCGACCCATTGGGCTGGGCATTTGGTGCGTTAGGGGTACAAGATCGCGCCCGTCATATTGCCGCGTTGTACCTCAACGATCTCGCAGATGTGCTGCGCGACGCCGTTGACGCCCGCTTTGAGTTTGTACGCTACGCTGAGTCACTCGCAGGCAGTCAGCCTAGCTTTGAACCGCTAGCAAACGCCTTGGCCGCGCCCAACACGCTGATTGATGACTACCTCCACGCCCTCACGTGTGCGGCCATCGCCGAACACAACCCCAGCCTGGTCTTGCTGTCTACCCCATTCCCCGGGTCGGTCTATGCCGCACTTCGGATTGCGCAGACCATCAAGCAAATCGCTCCCAACACCCGCATCTGCCTAGGCGGCGGCTACGTCAATACCGAGCTACGGGAACTCAAAGAGCCGCGCCTCTTTGACTACGTTGACTTCATTACGCTGGACGCGGGCGAGCGCCCGTTACTGAGCCTGATTGAGCACCTCAACGGCAAGCGCAGCGCGCAGCGCTTGGTACGCACCTTCACACGCAATGCGCAAAACGAGGTGGTGTACACCAACTGGCAGGAGCCGGACATTCCTTTTGAGGAGGTGGGCACGCCCACGTGGGACGGCTTACCGCTGGGAAAGTACCTCAGCCTGCTGGACATGCTCAACCCCATGAACCGATTGTGGAGTGACGGGCGTTGGAATAAGCTCACCATCGCCCACGGGTGTTACTGGAAAAAATGCAGTTTTTGCGATGTCAGCTTGGACTACATCAGTCGCTACGAAACCGCCAGTGCCACCGTGTTGGTCGACCGGATAGAGGCCATCGTTGCGGAGACGGGGCAGACAGGTTTTCACTTTGTCGATGAGGCGGCGCCACCGAAAGCACTGAAGGCGCTCGCCGAAGAGTTATTACGGCGCAACGTGCACATCTCGTGGTGGGGCAACATTCGATTTGAAAAAACATTCACCCCCGAACTCGCCGATCTATTGGCGCAGAGCGGTTGCATTGCTGTCTCCGGCGGCCTAGAGGTTGCCAGCGACCGCCTGCTCAAGCTCATGAAGAAAGGCGTTAGCGTTGACCAAGTCGCGCGCGTCACACGCGGTTTTACCGATGCGGGTATTTTGGTACACGCCTACCTCATGTACGGCTTTCCAACACAAACCGTTGAAGACACGGTGGACGCGCTGGAGTACGTGCGCCAATTGTTCGAGAACGGCTGTATTCAAAGTGGCTTCTTCCATCGATTTGCCTGCACGGTGCACTCCCCAGTTGGGCGAGACCCCAGCGCCTACGGGATCAAGCTACAGGCCCTGCCAACAATCACTTTCGCAAAAAACGATGTGGGTTTCTACGATCCAACAGGTACCGATCACGATTTACTTGGCGAAGCCTTGCGCAAAGCGATATACAACTTCATGCACGGTATTGGGACGGAGGCTGATGTACGGAGTTGGTTTCAGGGCGTAGACCCCGACGGCCGCTACAGCAAGCCGCGTATCAAGCGTGATGCGATTGCCAAGGCACTCGCTACGGGCTAGTCTCTTCAGGGTGCCAAACCATGGCATCCATTGCCAAGGCATCCAGGTAAACCGCACGCGTTAACACCTGCATCGCCTCATCGGACGCGACAGACCCAAGCGCAAAAAATAACGGCAAAAAATGCTCGGTCTGTGGATGTGCCTCGTGGACATGTGGTGCATCAAACTCAAACGCCGTAAGCGCCGACACATCGTGCGCGCTGAGGCGCGCCAACACCCAATCCGCGAAAACACGCACGTACGCTGTAGAAACAACTGCGCCCCGCCCCGCCACATGACTCAGGTTGTGGGTCATGCTCCCGCTCCCCAAAAGCATGACACCCTGCGCACGCAATGGCGCCAAGGCGCGTCCGAGATCTAATAAGAACGAGGGCGTGGCATCCAGCGGCAGTGAGAGTTGAAGCATAGGCACCTGTGCGTCAGGCCACAGGTGCATCATCGGCACCCATGCGCCGTGGTCAAAGGGCCTGTGCGTATTCACCTCGGCCTGAAAACCGTGCGACGCCAGTAACTCGTGCACCGAGTGGGCGACAGCGGGAGCGCCGGGAGCGGGGTAATTGAGGTCGTAAAGGGCTGGTGGAAAACCACCAAAATCGTGCCACGTCTCTGGACGCGCCGCGCCCATGATTTCCAAGCCCTGGGTTTGCCAGTGGGGTGACATCACGAGCACCGCCGACGGTGTGTCACCCCGAGCATCTTGTTGGGCGGCCCAAGCGCGTAACGCGGCACCTGCCTCTCCCGGCGCTAAGGCGTAGGTGGGCGAACCGTGAGAGATGAACGCGGCGGGTTGGCCCATCAACTACTTTGGCGCAATTAACGCCCCGCGATGTCGGGCGTGTCCACACGCACGTCTGCGCACTGTGCACGATGGGCTAAGACCTGCTCCATGACCACCAAGGCCAACATGGCCTCGGCAATTGGCGTCGCACGAATACCCACGCACGGATCATGACGACCTTTGGTAATGACCTCGGTCGCCGCACCACTGGCATCAATGGTATCGCGCGGCACGAGGATAGAGCTGGTCGGCTTGATCGCGATGCGGACCTCCAAGTCTTGACCCGTGCTGATACCGCCCAGAACGCCGCCGGCATTGTTGCCCACAAATCCGTCGGGACGCAGGCTATCGCCATGTGTACTGCCGCGCTGAGCCACGCTATCGAAGCCCGCGCCTATCTCTACGCCCTTGACGGCGTTGATACCCATCATGGCGTAAGCGATGTCTGCATCGAGTTTGTCGAAAAGCGGCTGTCCCAAACCCACGGGCATGCCTGTCGCTGTGATGCGCAAAGACGCACCACACGAGTCGCCCGATTTACGTAACTCGGATAAGTAGTCTTCCAGAAAAGTGGTGTCTGCGACGGGCGCGAAAAATGGGTTTTGAGAGACGTATGACCAATCTTCAAAACCAATTTTTTGATCGCCAATTTGCGTCATGCAGCCCTGAAAGGCAACGCCCAATTTAGAGGACAACCATTTTTTGGCCACCGCACCCGCAGCCACCATTGGCGCCGTTAGTCTGGCAGACGAGCGACCGCCGCCGCGTGGGTCGCGTGAGCCGTATTTATGCCAGTAGGTGTAATCGGCATGACCTGGACGAAACGTCTGCTCGATATCGCCGTAATCTTTGGAACGTTGGTCGGTATTGCGTATCAGCAAGGCGATGGGAGTGCCCGTCGTGAGCCCCTGATACACGCCGGATAAGATCTCGACCTGGTCGGGCTCATTGCGCTGAGTCACAAACTTAGAGGTGCCAGGTCGGCGCCTGTCCAGATCCGGCTGGATATCCGACGCACTCAAGGGCAAGCCGGGTGGGCAACCATCGACCACGCAACCGATCGCTGGGCCATGGGATTCACCAAAGTTGGTGACCGCAAATAAGTGTCCGAATGTATTTCCGCTCATACCGATATTATCGATCAAGCAGTGGCTGTTTCAAAGCCAAGCCCCCCAGAATCAGCTAGGCGGCACCCTCTGACGTATCCTCTGGCCAGTCACGGATATAGGCTTTTAGCATCTTATTTTCAAAGTTTTGGCTGTCCACTACCGCCTTAGCGACGTCATACAGGCTGATGACCCCCATAAGCATCTTCGCATCCATGACCGGCATATAGCGTGCGTGGCGATCCAACATCATGCGTCTGACCTCGTCGAGGTCGGTTTCGACCGTACACGTCAGCGGTGCATCGTCCATGGCATTGCGCACGATAGACGAGCCCAATGTGCCGCCGTTGGCCACAATGCGTGCAATCACTTCGCGAAAGGTCAACATGCCCACCAGATCACCGTGTGACATGACCACCAGTGAGCCAATGTCCTTGTCGGCCATCAAGTCGACGGCGGACTTCAACTCGTCATCTGGGCCAGCGGTGTAAAGGATAGTCCCCTTGACGCGCAAAATGTCGCTTACTTTCATGATCCATCTCCTCGGTTGTTCTGGGTTTGCGACGGTGCTCAGCGCAATATAGCCCAAGGGTAGTCCACAACGCGGGCACTTTGGCTAGACAGGAACGTTTAAAGTTTAGGGCATTACCCTGATGTCCAGCGCACTGCCCCGTTAAAGCAATGCGGTTAAGCTTGCAGACGCATGCGTTTTTTCTTTTCCCAAATGGAGATTCCTTATGTCTGGCTACTCAGACCCTGGCTTTGATACCCTGAGCCTGCACGCCGGGGCAGCACCCGATCCAACGACCGGTGCGCGCGCCGTTCCCATTCACCTCAGCACCTCATTCGTTTTTGAGTCAAGCGACCATGCCGCCTCGTTGTTCAACCTAGAACGCGCCGGCCATGTCTACAGTCGCATCAGCAACCCGACCAATGCGGTCCTGGAACAGCGCGTCTCTGCCTTGGAAGGCGGCGTCGGCGCCCTCTCCACCGCGAGTGGCCAAGCCGCGTTGCATTTGGCGATCGCGACGCTCATGGACGCGGGCTCACACATCGTCGCCAGTAGCGCGTTGTACGGCGGTTCGCACAACTTACTGCACTACACCTTAAGCCGCTTTGGCATCTCCACCACCTTCGTACCGCCGGGAGACGTGGACGCTTGGCGGGCCGCAGTGCAGCCGAACACCAAGCTGTTTTTCGGCGAAACCGTCGGTAACCCTGGGCTCGATGTATTGGACATCCCAACCATCTCTCAACTCGCGCATGACCATGGCGTTCCGCTCATGGTGGACGCCACACTCACCCCACCCTGGCTACTCAAGCCGCTGGACCACGGGGCCGACTTGGTCATGCACTCCGCAACCAAGTTTTTAGGCGGTCATGGCACGGTCATTGGCGGTGTCTTGGTTGACGGCGGGGCGTTCGACTGGTCAGCCAGCCCCAAATTTGCCAACTTAAGCGAGGCCTATGACGGCTTCCATGACATGGTTTTCAGTGACGAGGCCACGGTCGGCGCGTTTCTGCTGCGCGCCAGACGCGAAGGGCTGCGGGACTTTGGTGCCTGCATGAGCCCGCACAGTGCCTGGTTGATTTTGCAGGGCATAGAGACCTTGGGTCTGCGCATGGCGCGTCACATGCAGAACACCGAAGCCGTTGTGGCCTTTTTGGCGGCGCACCCCATGGTCGAACGCGTCGGCCATCCCATGCTGGAAAGCCACAGCAGCCACGCCTTGGCCAAGCAACTGTTGCCGCGCGGCGCTGGCTCCGTCTTTAGCTTTGACATCAAGGGGTCCCGCGCCCAAGGGCAAGCATTTGTTGAGGCACTGCGGGTCTTCAGCCACCTGGCCAACGTGGGGGACTGTCGCAGCTTGGTCATTCAGCCGGCCAGCACGACCCACTTTCGTATGGATGCCGCCGCGCTCAAGCAGGCGGGCATCACACCGGGCACCGTTCGTCTGTCTATCGGCCTAGAGGATGCGGATGACCTCATCGATGACTTAAAGCGTGCCTTGCGCGTCGCAGAAAAGGTGCAGGGTTAAGCCATGAACGTCACCATCAACGACGCCAACACCTTCATCTACACCGGCGGCAAGCCTTGGGTGGAAGGCCAGCCCACCGTGGTCATGATCCACGGGGTATTGAATGACCACAGCGTGTGGATTTTGCAATCACGGTTTTTGGCGCACCACGGCTATAACGTGCTGGCCTTAGATTTACCCGGGCACGGCAAAAGCACCGGTACACCGCCCGCAACGGTGCAAGCCGCGGCGCAGCATGTGTGGGACTTGCTGGACACACTGAACATCCGGGAAGCCGCACTGGTTGGCCACAGTTTCGGCGCACTCATTGCGCTGCAAGCGGCATCTGATCAACCGTCGCGCTGCACACACCTCGCGATGGTCGGCGTCGCCTACCCCATGCGCGTCTCGCCAGTGCTACTCGAGGCCTCGCTGAACGACCCAGAAAAAGGCATCAAGATGGTCAATACCTTCAGCCTCAGCACCTTAGCGCCGCCACCATCGGGATTGGGCCCAGGGACCTGGTTATACGGCGTGGGTCTCGCGCTCATGCGCCGCGTGTTGCGCAGCAATAGCCAGCACAACGTGTTCAACATCGGCTTCCACGCCTGCAACGACTACGCCGATGGCGAAGCCGCCATGACAGCCGTTTCAGCCGGGCAGACAAAGGTCTTATTCCTGTTAGGCGAGCATGACCAAATGACACCGCCAAAGGGCCTCAAACCACTGACTGCGTTGGCTCCGACCGCAAAAACGGTGATCGTTGGTGCGGGTCACCAACTGATGCTCGAGGCACCAGAGGAGGCGCTGCGCGCGCTAGCCGACTTCTTAGACGCACGCTGAGTGCGCCACCATCCACTGAGCAAGGTCAAATTTCATATGCCAAACGAGACGCAGAAGCCATACAAGGGCTCACAGGCCACCCCGGCGCCGCCCACCTTGGAAAATGCCAAAACCTTTGCCGAGTTTTTCCCCCTCTACATGCAAGAGCACCAACACCCGCTGTGTCGGCGCATGCACTTCATTGGATCGATTCTGGGCATTGTGGGCTTGCTGACATTTGCCGCAACAGGTCGACCAGAAGCCATTGGCGCCGGCATAGTCGCGGGCTACGCATGCGCGTGGATCGGGCATGCGGGTTTTGAAAAAAACAAACCCGCCAGTTTCAAACGCCCTTGGTTTAGTTTTTTAGGTGACTGGGCCATGTTCCGCGACATGTTGGGCGGACGACTACCCTTCTAAGGAACAGGCGCTAGGACACATCCAGGGCGACACCCGTGGCAAGGCCTCGCTGACGGTACGGGCGTCCCACCCGCTGCTGCGCCACATGGGCAAACTATCCTCGGTTTTGGGTAGTAACAAGGCATCGACCAACGGTGCCAAGGGCGTCCGCGTAAGGTCCGCGATGAGAACATAACGCGCATCCTCATTGTCCAACCGGCCCACCCAACCCAACGCCAGCAGGACCTGCATGGGGATCTCTAAACTAAGTGCATCAATGCGCAAGGCGTCCGCCAAGCCCTCCGCAGTGAGGCCGCTTGGGGCGTCGGTATGGCCGTTACTCTGTTGGCTGCGTCTTAAGAGCGCCAAGATTTCAATAGCCAGTTGATAGTCCCACCCAGCTTGGTCACTGCGGCGCGCCACCCCGCGCAATAAACTAGGTAAGTAGGCGCACACCACCGCGCCAAACAGCACCATCAGCCAGGCCATGTAAAGCCAAACCAGCAAAATCGGGACCGTCGCAAATGTGCCGTATACCGCCGAGAACGTGGGGGTGGCCTCGAGATACCAAGCCAGCAAGCGCTTAACGACCTCCAGCCCGGCCGCAGCCAACAAACCACTGATGACCGCATGTGACCAACGGACCTTGGCATTGGGCACGAAAAAATACAGGGAGGCCAAGGCCAAGACCACTACCCCGTACTCGAAGAGGTCGATTAACCACACATAGCCCGCGCCCGCGCCTTTGTTGACCGAAAAAAGATACGTCGTCACGCTGATGCTGCTACCCAGCAACAGCGGGCCCAAGGTCAGCACACCCCAGTACGTCATGACCCGTTGCGAGAAAGGGCGCATCTGTCTGACCCGCCAAATGTCATTGAGCTTGCGGTCAATCGTCGAGACCAAGGCCAGCGCGGTGAAGAAGAGCGCGCCCGCCCCTAGCCACCCCAATTGCCCGGCTTTTGCCGAGAACTGCTGCATGTATGTCAGTACGGACTGCGCAATTTCATTGGGGATCAGGCTCTCCACCAACCAGCGCTCCACCGAGGTTTCTAACTTTGAAAAGGCTGGGAGTACGCTAAAAATAGCCAGCGCCACCGTAAACAAGGGAACCAAAGCCATCACCGTCGTAAAGGTTAAGCTGCTGGCTGCCTCCCCTAGACGATCCGCCTTAAATCGCTCGCGAATGGTCAGCCCCGTGGTGCGCCACGGAAAGCGCGCTAAGTCATGGCGCACCTCTCGCCAAAAGCGTTGCCAGTTCCCCCACGTCGACGACCATTGTTTCATGTCGGTATCATGCCAGCTTACGTCCAAACAATGGACGTGATCGCCATTTAGCTGCTACCTGTAACCGCGTGCTGTCGCACGACCTGCTATGACCACTCCCGACGGCGTTGAGACGCCTCTTTATATCTCGCCATCAAGCCCCAAGGTCCGGCGTACGCGCCTTGTCGCTGTCGCTAGCTTATTGGGCCTAATTGTGGTCGGTTTGGCGTGGGAACTTTGGCTGGCCCCGCTACGCCCCGGGGGCTCTTTTTGGGCGCTGAAGGTCCTGCCTTTGTGCCTACCGCTAGCGGGCCTGCTCAAAAATCGTCTCTATACCTACCGGTGGATGAGTTTGCTCATTTGGCTTTACTTCACAGAAGGTGTTGTCCGTGCGTGGTCAGACGGTGGCCTGTCCGCTGGTCTGGCGCTGACCCAGACGGCGCTGTGTTTAGCGCTCTTCGCGGCAGTGGCGCTGCACGTGCGTTGGCGCTTTCAAGCGGCCAAGAATGCCGCCGACGGCATCGACCGAGACGACGCTAACACCGAAACTCGCCCAACACCCCTGCCATGAACACGCCTGAACCGACCATTGACCTGCCCGCTTTTTTAAACAGTCTGCGCCACATCGTCGGTGAGGCGAACGTACTAACCGACGGCGACCTGAGCGCTTGGACGCACGACTGGCGCAAGCGGGTACAGGGGAAGGCACTGGCCGTCGTTCGTCCAGCCACCACGGAAGAGGTTGCTGCCGTGGTGCGCACCTGCGATGCCCATGCAACCGCCATCGTCCCACAAGGGGGCAACACGGGGTTGGTCCTCGGGTCGGTACCAGACGAGTCCGGCACCCAAGTGTTGCTGAGCCTGTCGCGCATGAACCGCATCCGCCAGATCGACTCAGACAATTTGACGGTCACCGTTGAGGCTGGTTGCGTCTTACAAGCACTACAAAACGCCGTGGCGGAAAAAGGGCTTTACTTTCCACTCAGTTTGGCAGCTGAAGGCAGTTGCACGATTGGCGGCAACCTCGCCACCAACGCTGGTGGCACGCAGGTTTTGCGCTTTGGTAACACCCGTGATCTGTGCCTAGGCTTAGAGGTGGTGACGGCTGAGGGCACGATTTGGGACGGTTTGTCTGGCCTACGAAAAGACAATACGGGCTATGACCTGCGTAACCTGCTCATAGGGAGCGAGGGGACACTGGGCGTGATCACCGCCGCCACCATGAAGCTATACCCCCAGCCCACCTCGCGCTCAGTGGCTTGGTTGCACGTTAACCAACTGGATGACGCCGTGCAGGTACTGGGGCATGCGCGCCGCTTGTTATCTGACGGCTTGACCGGGTTCGAGGTCATGGGCGCGTTCGCACGCTCCTTGGTGGTGAAACACTTCCCACAACTCAACATGCCTCTGCACGAGGTAGCGCCCGAGGCGCCTTACGCCATTTTGTTGGAGTATGCGAGCGCTGATGACGATGCCACGACGCAGGACAGGCTGGAACAGGTTGTTGGCGAGGCCATAGAGAAGGGCTGGGTTACCGACGCGGTATTAGCCGCCCAACTCAGCCAAGCCGCCACCATGTGGCAGATTCGTGAGCACATCTCTTTGGCGCAGAGCCAAGAGGGACTCAACATCAAACACGACATCTCTATCCCTATCTCCCGCATTGCGGCCTTTGTGGCACATACCGACCATGCGCTGGCCCAAGCGATCCCTGGCGTCCGTCTGGTTAACTTTGGACACCTGGGGGATGGNAATTTGCACTACAACGTTCAAGCGCCACTGGGTGTCGACGCGGCCNCCTTTTTAGANACGCAAGAGATCCGNATCAACACCGTGGTCTTTGACGCGGTGTTGTCCTTTGGTGGCTCCATATCTGCGGAGCACGGCATTGGCAGCCTGAAGGCCGAGACCTTACCGCACTACAAGTCACCCGTGGCGCTGCGTATGATGCGCCAGATTAAAACCGCCCTAGACCCCAAGAATCGCTTTAATCCGGGGCGTGTGTTGCCCCGCTCGGTAGAGGCGGGCCAAGAATAGCCGGTTATTGGTATGCTATGCCTGCCGCGATGCGAGTCGCGTGTTTTAACGTCTGTTACCCCTTAAGCCTCGATAATTGCCTTATGCAACCGACCACTCCACCCCGTCAATACGAAGACTTTATGCAGCATGTGTTCTCCCAGGGTGTGGAGAAGACGGATAGGACCGGGACGGGAACGCGTAGCGTCTTTGGCTACCAAATGCGCTTTGATTTGAGTGCGGGCTTCCCGCTGGTTACCACCAAAAAGGTGCACCTCAAATCCATCATTTATGAACTGTTATGGTTCCTGCGTGGCGATGCAAACGCCACGTGGCTGCAAGCGCATGGCGTGAGTATTTGGGACGAATGGGCGGCTCCCAATGGGGATCTTGGGCCAGTTTATGGTGCGCAGTGGCGCAGTTGGCCCACCCCGGATGGTGGTCACATCGATCAAATTGCAGAGGTCGTTAACACCATCAAAAGCAACCCCGACTCGCGTCGCATGATCGTGAGTGCATGGAACGTGAGCGAGTTGTCCAAAATGGCCCTCATGCCCTGCCACGCGTTCTTCCAGTTTTATGTCGCGCCGCCCACCACAGCAGGCGGCAAAGGCAAGCTGAGTTGCCAGCTGTACCAGCGTAGCGCCGATATTTTCCTCGGCGTACCGTTTAATATCGCCAGTTACGCCTTACTCACCCACATGGTGGCGCAGCAATGCGACCTTGACGTGGGTGACTTCATATGGACGGGCGGAGACTGTCACATTTACAGCAACCACCATGCACAGGTGCAGCTGCAGCTCAGCCGCGACACTTCAACTACCCCACACTTCACATCAAACGCAGGCCAGAGAGCCTGTTTGACTACAATTTTGAGGACTTTGAGGTGCAAGACTACCAGCACCACGACCCCATTAAAGCGCCTGTCGCTGTCTAAAGATCGGCTGACGTGCTCACAAAAAAACAAGCTTGGGCGTTGCTTGCCCTCACGCTGATGTGGGGCCTTAACTGGCCCATGATGAAACTAACGCTGCAAGAGCTGACACCGCTCTACTTCCGCTCCGCCACCATGCTGCTAGGCGCGATGTGGCTATTCGTTTATTTCCACCGCAAAGGCATTCGTTTNCGCCCAGTGGGCAACGAGTGGCTCATCATCATTGGCTTGGGTATACCCAATATTTTGGGTTGGCACACCCTGTCGNTCATGGGCGTTAGCGAACTCCCCTCGGGCCGCGCAGCCATTTTGGGNTTCACCATGCCCATTTACACCGTGCTGTTCGGGGCTTTACTCTTCAAACAACCCCTCANCCGACGAGCCGGCTTGGCCGTGCTCTGCGTTTTTGTCACGGTNGGCCTANTGCTGTGGCACGAAGTGAGCAAGATAACCGGCAGTCCCNCTGGCGTGATGTGGATGGAGGGCGCGGCCGTGTGCTGGGCTTTGGGGACCTTACTCATGCGTCGCGTCCATTTTGTTCTCGCTCCAGAGGCGCTCACCGTATGGATGATGCTCTTATCCAGCGTCGTGATAACGGCTCTGGCCGTGGTTTGGGAGCCTGCGCCCAGTCTGGTGCAGATCAGTCAGTTCAGTGGCCCCATGTGGCTCAGCTTGGCTTACGCAGTGATCATTAATTATGGGTTTGCCCAAGTTATTTGGTTTGGTATGGCCCGTGATCTACCGCCAGCAACCAGCGCGATGAGTATTATGGCGGTCCCCGCGATTGGCACCATGACTGCCACATTCATTGTCGGCGAGGTACCGCATTGGCAAGACTTACTCGCCCTTGTATTCGGGGTGACCGCCATTGCATGCGTGCTACTGCCGCCAAGAAAACCCGCCCACATTTAAGCATGCGTCTCAACCTCATTTATGCCCAAGCGCGGAACGGCGTCATCGGTATCGACAACCGTTTGCCGTGGCACCTGCCACAGGACTTGGCTCACTTCAAGGCCCATACATCGGGCTGCCCGGTCATCATGGGCCGCAAAACGTGGGACTCCTTGCCACCTAAATTTCGGCCACTGCCCGGACGCATCAACATCGTTGTGACACGCCAAACCGATTGGCAAGGGGACGGCGCCGTGGCGCGCCACAGCTTACCCGACGCCATTACCCATCTGCAAGACTCGAACGCGACTGAGGTTTGGGTCATTGGCGGGGCGCAGATATATGAACAAGCCTTGCCACTTGCACAACGTGCCGTCGTTACAGTTATTCACAAAGACTTCGACGGTGACGCCTTTGCCCCCACATTGCCGAACGACTGGGTAGAGGTTACGCGAGATCATCACCCCGCCAACAGCGTCGCCCCCTCGGGGTTGGGGTACGACTTCGTCGTTTATGAACGCACGCCTGCAGCGATACCGACTTAGCCATTATTTCTAAAGACCGCACACCGGTCGCAACCCAGATGATCATGATTAACGTTTCTGGACAGGAGTATTTCATAATAGGGGCTTCACAACGACTCGACCCGCTCACGCCGCCATGCAATTTGCCACCTGGAACGTCAACTCCCTAAACATTCGCTTGCCGCAAGTACTCGACTGGCTAGCGGCCAACCCCGTCGACGTACTGGCCTTACAAGAGTTGAAAATGGCGGACGAGAAATTTCCGCTCGCCGCCTTCACTGAAGCCGGATGGCATGCCGCGTGGTTGGGGCAAAAAACGTATAACGGCGTCGCACTCATCAGCAAAACACCCGGGCGCGACGTGCAGCGCAACAACCCTCACTTTCCCGATGACCACGCCCGCCTGATTGCAGCAACTTACGACGCAACCAACGGGGAAAGTGTGCGCGTAATTGGGGGTTACTTTCCCAATGGCCAAGCACCAGACAGCGATAAGTTTGTGTACAAGATGGCGTGGCTCGACGGCTTGCGAACATGGGTAACAGACGAAATAGCAACCCATGAAAACTTTTTAATCATGGGCGACTACAACATTACCTTCGACGCCCAAGACGTCTGGGACCCCGATACGTTGGAGGGAACGATTCATTGCACCCAAGTCGAACGAGACCAACTGCAGGCCCTGATTGACCTCGGGCTCTCAGACAGTATTCGGCTCTTTGATCAACCTGAAAAAAATTACAGCTGGTGGGACTACCGCGAATTTGCCTTCCGCCGCAACCGCGGATTACGCATTGACCATGTATTGATAAGCGATGCGCTCAAAGCGAAAGCCACGCGCGCGTTTGTTGACAAAGCACCCAGAAAAAATGAACGTCCGAGTGACCACACGCCCGTCATTTTCGAGGCAGCGCTGTAAATGTCTACCCTGTTCAAAACCCTTTTTATAACGCTCATTGCGGCGACCCTCCTCTCCTGCACATCCACAACGAAAAAAGGCGCTGTTGGGGCCGACCGCCGACAGTTACTGCTTGTTTCCGAGGCAGAAGTCGCCGACATGGCGAGGACAGCGTATGCAACGGTTTTGACGGACGCCAAGGAGGCGGGCACCCTCAACACCAACACCCGACAGCTTGAGCGAGTCCGCTCCATTGCCGCAAAACTCATTCCACAAATCAAGATTTTTCGAGCAGATGCGCTCAAATGGCAATGGGAAACCAACGTCATCGACTCCGAGGAACTCAACGCCTGGTGTATGCACGGGGGAAAGATTGCGGTTTACACCGGCATCATCGAGAAGCTCAAGCTCACTGATGATGAGTTGGCCGCCATTATTGGACACGAAATGGCCCATGCATTGCGAGAACATTCACGTGAGCAAATTTCGCAGGAGATGGCCACCACATTTACCCTGAACATTGGCTCTGCACTCCTCGGTCTTGGCACCGTTGGGGCGACCGTGGCGCAGACAGGCTCAGACCTCATGCTGAAGCTACCCAATAGCCGCACCCATGAGACCGAGGCGGACCGTATTGGGGTGGAGCTCGCCGCGCGCGCCGGATTCGACCCACGTGCCGCGATTTCACTTTGGAAAAAAATGGGGGCGCTGTCACCCTCAAAAGGTCAACCAAGCTGGCTATCGACCCACCCCTCGGGCAAACAACGCATTGCTGATCT
>JGI20157J14317_10001247_pt1 | contig 24077 bp, 40 predicted proteins | sample COG_07_FD_14317 | JGI IMG/M metagenome (IMG submission 14317)
ACGCCTGCCGCTATTAAATGATGATCGTGTATTGTAATATATTTAACAGCGTTAGTGCCGTCTACAGTAATTTCGTCCGCAAAAAATGTACGGGTTGTAATATCTCCAGTACCTTCTATTCTAAAAGAATACAGTTTATTAGCGCCGTCTGCAATAATTAACTCGCCATATTTAAACGTAGATCCTTCAAAAAGTACAAAGCTAGCTTGACCTTGATTGGTTCGTGTAGCTACTGCTCTCCCTGTAAAGGTTGCATAGTTATCACCACCCACAGCAACGGCAGCTCTATTAATTTGTAACCAACTTTGACCATCAATAGAAAAGTAAATGTTTTCGCCTACGCAAACAACAACACCATCTGCATAAGGATAAACACCTTGTACTATTTCACTAGCTTCTGGGCGGACTGCGTTGTTTTCTCCAAACTGAGTAAAGCCATTAATTCTTCTGTAGCCGCCGTTAGAATCTACCTCAAAGTTTCTGAGTATGGTTGCTATTCCCGGCTGTGCCAGCATTTCTAGCTGACTTATGCTGGTATACAAACCGCCTTTAGAGGCTAAACCAAAAGGCTGTGTCATTAGATAAATCTCACCCTGTCATCTTTAAAGTAACCGGGAGCGGGTTCCATTAAATTGAGCTTCATTAGTTTTAAACCTCTTTTATAATCTTCTAATGAGAATGCAGACATCTGTGGGTTTTCTTTAAATTGATATACATAGTATCTTGATCTAGCTAAAAGAACAGATCTATAAGTATTAGGAAAAACGATTTCATCTGCATAAGAAGAAAGCTCTACTGGTAAGGTATAAGCAAAAAACCAAACCCTATATACTTTATTTGGAATAGGGCTTAATCCCATCTTTCTGTTGTCAGGGCTTTTTAAAACATGAACAGGCTTTCCATAATTTTGAGTGTCAGCTTCATCTTGATTTTCTGAAACCCTAGAAAAATCTTTCCAAGACTCTATAGTAGAATAAGAAAGATTACTCATTGTATAGGGAGCAGACTCCCCTGCAACTTCTTTAGTTGTTAAAAAGAAATTATCCCAGTCTATGTAACCATAGTCAGTTGTTAAGCTTGTGGAAGAAGGCTTAAGTGTATACCAGCGTTGACCCACTACAGTCTCTACATAGGCATTACCATACATATTATTGCTGTTGCTTCCGCTTTCATCTACGGCTAAAAAAGGCCACTGAGGTTCTTCATTAACAATATCTAAATAAGCTCTGTTAACACAGTCTTTAACATGTTGTTGAATACCACTAGCAGATGCAAAGCTGGCAGAAGTAAGAGGAACTTCATTCATTTCTCTCAATACTTCATTTGTTACATCTAAAAAATTAGCCATTAGTGTGCCTTTTTAACTGGAAAATTAACTGATTTACTTGCGCCTTTATGAGGCTTAAACCCTTCTTTAGGATCTTTCATAATTTTATAAGACTTACCATCTTTCATCCAATGATAGCCGTCAGGCGCGGGTACTTTCATTAGTAAGTTACGCTATTGTTTTTACCAGCCATTGTGCTACAAGCTTTTTCCATAGCAGCAATATCAGCTTTACCGCCCTTAGCCTTTCCACCATGAGCATAACCACCACGGGGTTCAGCTATTTTCTTGTTCATCGGGCTTTGCATAGTTTCTGCCATGCTAGAGCCGCCCATCATTTTTTTAGAACGACTTTTTTTATAAAAATCACCGCCTGTAAAATCTTTGGGTTTCCCTTTTTGTTTATATTTTGTAGGCATATTATTCTTGCTCCATGCTAAAAGTTTTAGAAGTTTCTCTAGCTATTCCTAATTTATTTTTTATTCTCCGAAACTTTATTTTTAAAAATCTTATCGTAGTTAGAATCGTAATTAGATTTACTTTCCCCAGTATAAAAGCTTCCAGTTATACCTAAGATTCTTTTTTTATTTTTTACCCCGCTTTTAAGAACAACTGATTTATTATCACTTCCTATTTGAGGCATTGTAACTCCTTTAAAAAGAAATGGGGGAGTATTTCATCCCCCAAACTTTATTAGTCAATCGTGTAAAAAGCTGATACCAAAGCATCAGGTCGCAATACTTTAGCGCCGTATACGTGAAGACCACGTACAATGTCGCCAAAGCTTGAAGGATCACGAATAACTTCGGTCGTAGTAATCGTCTGAGCCGTAGCCGTAGAGGACATGTGACCAGCCATAACTTTACCAGTAGCCGTAGTGGCGGCACCAATGTTGTTAGACTTGTACATGCTGAATCCACGGAGCTGACCAGAAGATACCAAACCGTTTCGGATTGAACCTTGGCCTGCGTTGAAGTCTACAGACAACAGCTTAGAGCCTGACTGTGAGAGTTCTTCGTAGAAAGAAGGAGGCGCTACAAACCAACGACCTTCTTCAGGAATGTTTTGCTCGTCAAGAAGACGCGCCATTCGTGCCATAAGATCGATAGCGTCTACGCCAGTTGCATCTGAACCAAGCAGGTCAACAGAAGCAGTGGTTTCTGCTACACCAGCAGTACCAGCAGCAGCATCTGCACCAATTACATGGTCAGGGCCTGTGCTAGACACGCCAGCAAACATCTTAGCAAGTACACCTACATCAAAAGCATCACGCAAAGCGTAAGCAGCAGATGAAGTTGCAACGTCACGGAAATTAATGTGAGACATTTGCGTTTCAATATCATCAACGATGAATTTGAAAGCGTTAGCAATGTCTACGACCATTGTAATTTCAGTGTCTGTCAGATTAGTTTTAGCAGCGTCTTGTCCACGCTCGTACTGATCAACAGTGATTACAGGTTCTTTAATGATTTTAACGGTGTCACCAAAGCCAGAAATCTCGCCTGCATAATCCGTATTGGTAATAGCTTCAATTACAGAAGCCTTACGGAAAAAGTTGAGTACCTGTTTGGAATATAACTGGGGCAACCAGTTAGTAGAGCCGTTAAAGTTAGTTGGGGTTGTCGCAAATTCAAACCCCTGATCGGATGTGTTTAAAGCCATTTGTTATCTCCTAAGTAGAAAAGTTAGCCTCGTACAACACGCCCTTCAATCATAGCTTCACGAATATCTTCTTCATATTTATCAAACTGATCTAAGGACATCTTGCCGATTTCTGATTCAGTCCAAATCCTACCTTGCTGGGGATCTAAGTTAGTTGTTTTTGTAGATACCATGTCAGCTGCAGAGCCTTCCTGTTTTTTCTTAGGTCGGCCACGATTTGAACTTCTATTGTTTTGTCCTTTACCTGTTTCTAACTTATATAAATCTAGAGCTTTGACGGCTAAAGTTACATTATCAGGATTGTTATAAATCCAATCTTGAATTTGATCCGGTTGTTCCTGCGCCCACTCGTGAAAACCATCGTCCCCTCTGATTTCATCAAAGTCTGGATGTCGATCTTTCAACGCTGTCTCAGCTTCTCGTTGAGCAATTTGAGCTTCTCTCTGTTCGATAACAGAAAGTTTAGATCGCAGTGCTTCTACTTCTTGCTGACTTCGCATGTGTGCTACAGTTTCTACCGTATCATAAAGATCAGGATACTCTTCTCTAAACTTTTCTAAATCCTCTTGAGATTTAGGAGCTTGGTACTGAGGTTCAGCTGTTCTAGCCTGCTCCAGCAATTCTTGCTCTTTTCGTTTAAACTCGTTGAGCTTCTGATCATAGTGCTTCTTTAAATCATCGTATCTTTTTTTATAGTTAGAACCTTCTACTGATTCTTCTTCGGCAGGGGCCGCTTGTTTTTTGCGGGTAGCCTGCTTTTGAGGGGCATCATCTTCATAAAATAAAGTATCTGCTTTAGCCTGTCGTGGGCCATCTGGCGTATGCCAAGCTTTCTTCATATTATAAGGATTTGATGTTGCTTCCTCTTCCTGTAAAAGTTGTTCGGACATGTTGTTTTCCTTTTCTACGGGGCTTGTTTCTTGCAAGGTAGCCAATTTTAAACGTCTTTAAAAAATTTGGGGCTTGATACTACAAGGTAGCCGTACTATTAATATAAGCGATTTTCTTTTAAACTAGGCATTCGGTTAGCACCTAACATAGACTTATTGATTTCTTCATCAGTTTTGTCTGTGTAAGACACATCATACTCAGTAGGATCCAGATCTTTTTGCATCGGATTACTGAGTAAACCACCTATTTGTAATGTTTGTCGCGCTAATCCGCCATCTGCCATTCGTTCTGCATCGTCCATCATTAACTGAAGGTTGTCTGCTCCGATTTGGTCAGTAGCTTTTTCAGTGATTACAAACTCTCCATCGCTTAAACGCGCAGGTATAGAATCTGATACACCGTCTCCGGGGCCTTCAACTTTTCCAGCTCCCGAAAATTCTGATGCAGTCATTACGACCTTATCAAAAATCTCACTGAGCCTTGGATCTGATTCCAAAGCTCCCATTAAATAATCTTGTTCGCCATCGTCTAGAGATTCCCCTAGTACATAGCCCATATAGTCATCTTCCATTTGAACATCTGGAAGTTGTGACTCTTCTGCCATAGCCTGCTCTTCAGGCGTATAAGTATCAACAGGCATTTCTTCTTCCATACCCATTTCAGGTGGCATAAGCATTGAGCCGCCTTCATTACGAGCCATTCGCTGTTTGTTCTCTTCTTTATCAAACAGACCAGCTTCTTCACTGGTTTCTTTTTCGGCTTCCATTCTTTCTTTAAGAGCTTCAGATACTTTTTCTTTTTCTTCTTTACTTAGCTTGTCAAGAAGACTGCTAATTTCCGCAACGCCAGCTGACTTTTCTTCTGTATTTTTACCCATCTTTTCTCTCCATTGCTTCTTTAACGCTGTCTTTGAGGCTCTCTAACTTAACCAGAGAACTCAGCCTCCCCTGACTGCGGAACAGCTCCAGTTCCGATGTTGCCACCGCCAGTACCTGTAGCTCCAAGGTCTTGGCCTTGAGGAGGTACTCCTTCAGGGGCTCCCATACCTCCGGGTTGTTCACCACTGGGGCCAGCTTCCGGGCTAGTTGCTTGTCCAACATTATTTTGCATTCCTATAATTTGAGCCATCAGTGCAGCTTCTTCTGGATCGTTGATTAATTCATCTGGATCAAGATCAAGACTGTACGCAAGCTCACTAATCAGCTTATTCATCTTAATAAATGGTGCAATAGCAGGATTTTGAGCAGTTTGTAGGAACATAGTAAGCCGTTGACTACGTACTTCTTTCTGCATTAAGCTATTAGTACCTGTTGCTTTTACTTCTAAATCGCCTTTTACATCTAATTTAGATTCTAAAAACTGCATATTCCACTGGAAATAAGCCTCACCCATAGGCTTTAACAAGAAATCATCAAGGTTTTTAATGACAGTTTTAATATTAAGGGATGCTGCGCCAAGTAGCATGGACATACCTGAAGCGGTTCGCGTCATGCTTTGGACGCCTGTTTGACCATGTGAATAGCTTGGAATACCTGTTTGTTCGTCTGCAAGCTGTCTGAATTTATCAAACATCATCATGTTTTCTTGTGAGGTATTAGGAAACTTTAAGCCATTAATTGCTTGTCCGGGCATTCCTGCCTGTCTTCGGAACACTTTACCCGGATAAATCTCCATGCTTTGACCACCCACAAGCGCAGTTTCGTCTACATCAAAGACTAAAGACCCTGATAACGCTAGGTTGTCTATTGCCATACGAGCATGACCATTCATGATCTTCTGAGAATCGTCCATGTTTTCAGCAACCCCAATGCCAAAGAAGCTGTAGGGGTTTCTCTCGTATGGAAAGGCATGATAAGGCAACCTGAAAGGCGTGAAGGGATTGACTACTGCTCTTAACATTTGACCATTGCAGATCCAAGCATTAACTTGTACTTCATCTAGGTCATCTACTTCATCTGGTATATCCATACCAACTTGGCGAGCATATTCAGCATCGATTACTCCCCAATACTCTAGAACTTCGAACTGACCCGCACCTGTTTCTTCAGTGCGGTTATCATCTTTTAGTTCTTGTTCGTAGTCTTTTTCTTCGTAGTTAGGCCCTAAAGACAAAGCCTGACGAATAGCATCTTTATTAAAGTAAGGCATCTTAGCTAGAGACCGTATTTTAGTACGGTTCATGCGATGCCTATGAAAAACATATTCTGCTTCGTTTATGTTTGTAGCGTTTGGATCAGGGAAAAAATCCCAAATGCTGACAAACTCAATACGAGGAACGCGCACATCAATTGGAGAATATCTCCTAGATCCTTCTTCATCTTCTTCCCAGCGACTTAGTGTCTTATTAAAATTAAATGGTCCTTTTACAATACCTGTTCCAAACAACGCAGATTCAAAAAGAGCATTACGAATTTCACTGGCTCCATTAGACTCTTCAATTTGATCATGTATTAATTTTTCTAACCGTCTTGCAGCTTCTTTAGCAGGACTTACTTGTAGGGCTTGTGGGACTGGGCTTGGGCCGTCTGTAAGTTTTTCGCTTGCTGCGTCTTCAAGTGACGTTTCTTCAAACCCTCCTGACCCGTAGGTCGCTCCCGGCTTAAGTACACGGCCATCACCTTCGTAACCAACGTCAAAAGGATTCTCCTCTTTCTTTTCTGGAAATTCTTCTTGGCTTGTTTCAATTCCCGGTAAAGGATTTTGAGGATCTAGGTGAGCGTACTCACTGATACCTTCTGGTACTTTTGTTTCAGCAATACCGATAGGAAACTTGTTACCTCCAAAGATAACATCTACAAGCTGCCCAAAAGCCGCGAGAACTTTAGTCTTAGTTACTTTAACAAAAACCCTAGACTTTTCAGATTCCCTAAAGCGTACATTCTTTCCGTATAACCCACGATAATTATGATAGGCCGTAAGCCACCGCTGTTCATCTATGTCCCTTGCACGCTCTGCTTGATCAAAGCGATCTGCAAGAAGACCAACAAAATTATTACGCAGAGATTCCTCTAGCGTTAGTTCTAGACCTTGTTCATCTTCTACTTCTTCAAAGTAAATACTGTTAGATGTTAAGCTATTTTCTATCGGCATATTTAAGTTCTTATTTTAAAATCGTTTAGAATAAGTAATACCATAATAAGTACCACTACCGCCACTTTTAGGTCTGTTAACGCTTGCGCTAATAGAAGAATTTTTACCAAAACTTTTAGATACACTTCCTGAAGTACCGCCACCTTTATTTCTAGTGACGCTTGCCGTTGTTTTAGGAAGCTTTAAGTTTAAGGTTGTAGATACATTTTTACCATCTTGTTGACTTGCCGAAGCGCTTAAACTTTTTGAAGATGGCGTAGTTATTGTAGATCTTATTCCTTGCTGGCTATTGCCGTCTAACTTAAAAACATCTGAAAACTTTGTAGTCCCGCCACCATTAGAATACTTCTGTCTTTTTTTCATATATTAATATCCAAAATCTGCATCAGCAGGTGTATAAGCTTGTTCAAGGCGTAGGTGCCTTAGTTGAGCTAGTGGGTCGTTTACTCTTGGTCTTGACATAATAAGATACCTTAAAGCATCATAAGCATGGTCAGGNGCNTGAGTATCGACATCTTCAGGATTAGATTTATCCAAAGGAATACCTTGAAGCTCGCGTATCAGGCTAGGACAGCTACTGAAAATCTGTAATCTTGGGCGTCCGCTTGGCTGTAGTCTCAAGTATTCGTGAATTTGAATCTTACCTTGTATCCTGTTTTTATCTGCTCTTCTTAGCTTATGGCCTTGTCGTACTAATGATTCTCCGACTGTTGGACCTGTAGTCCCAGTACGGGACCATGCTGCAGTATCTAAAACCCCTTGAACAGAAAAAGGGTCGGAAATCTCCATCTCTGTTATTATAGCGCCTAATTCGTGTCCTGTCAAGCCTTTACGGTATAATTCTCTATATATTATTAAAGTGCTGTCACTTGGATCTATAGCCGCCCATATACAAGCTGACTCGCTAGCATAACCATAGTCAATACCTTTAACTCTTTCCCAGTGCATTGGGATTTGAAATGGTGGTATTACATGTTCTTCTATATTAAATTCGGTAAAAGCCGCCCCCTCGTTAACGTCCCAATTACCTTCTAATAGCTGTTTGCGTTGCGTAGGGGGCAAAGCTTTAAGCATTTGCTCGTAACGTCCGTCTGTAGCTAGAAATGGATTGTCTTCTAAACGAGCTGGTATAAACTTTCTTGTAAGTCCATCGTGACCTAAAAAGCTTTTATCTGGGTCTGATGGCTCAATATATCTTTTCTTTACCCAGTGAGCACCAACGCCACCGGGGTTAGCAGTGCAACGCATATACGGCGTTATCTCACTGTCTGTTGTTCTTAGTCGTGAAGCTAGGTAGTTCCATGCAAACTCTGTGGGTAGGTGAGTAATCTCATCAAAACCTATCCATGAATATGCTTGTCCTTGATAACGATAAACATCTGCATCACGCTCAAGGAAGCCGAACTCTACTTTGGCTCCTGAAGGAAAGTTCCAAAGCTTCTCTACTTCCCTATATTTACAACCGGGAAAAGCTTTGGGATATAATTCCCTTGACTTATCTATTAGCTCTCGTAGCTCTGGCATAGACCGTCTAATGATTAATGCCCTGTGTGCGCTCCTGTGAGCGTATCTGAGGGGATCTACGAGCATAGCATAGGACTTACCACCCCCTGCTGCTCCACCGTACAGTACGTCCGTCTCAGCGGCTGCTAGGAACTCTGTCTGTGGTCCTTCGTTAGGAGCAAAGATCACATTCTTTTTTGCTTCCTCTTTAACGGCTTTGGGAGTGTTTGACAGATTTTCAGGGGTTATAATTTTANAGGCATTAGGATTTTCTAATTTATTTATAGCCTCCTTAGTATTCTTTAAGGATTCTTTATATGAATATAATTTAGATTCAACCTTAGCAATTTTTTTTTGTTTTTCTTTTATTACTCTGGTAGCTGTCATTTTAGCTTTAGTCTGGCTATGGTAATTATAACCTCTACCTTTTGCGCCCTTGGGTCTACCGCCGCGTAGCTTAGGCGTGCCATCCTTTTTTAAAATAAAATTACCGTTATCATCGGTAAGATATTTATCTGGATTATTGTCCCAATCGTTCATTGTCAATTATATTCTTTAAACCTTGATAAGATAGTTTACGTCCCGTTTTATATTCAATCCAAGAAGAACCTTCTCGTAAAGATATTACTTTATCAGATACTAATTTTTTTATTTCATTTAATACTTTTAATTCTTCTTCTATTGGTATTAATTCTTTATTTTCTTTCTTATATCCAAAAGGTACATGCCCCTTAAGCTTCCTCATATTCTCCATCAATAATAACCTCTTGTTTAGAAGGTAATATAAATAAGCCTCCTTCTGTTTTATGATTAACGTCTATACGATCTGATTTACCCAAGCCTACACGATCTAAAATAGTTTGTGCAGCTTGTAGTCTCATGTTAGCCTGTGGAATAGGAACATCAGAGTTCATAACTTCCACAAGTTTTAAAGCAGCTTTTGGAGCTGACTGAGCTAGGATCCCTTCAGCTAAGTCTAATATTTCTTTTTTTAAAGATTTTACAACCTGATAATGACCACTATTGTACCCAGCCAACTCCGCCGCCCTCTTCGGATCACCTCCTTGTTCAACTAGGTGGTCTAAGAAAGATTGTTGTTTATCTGTTAATTCTTTATTCATATTTACATTATAGGGCCAGATAGGATGTTGTCAAGTACTATTTTTTATTTTTTACTTGACAAAATTAAATTTGAACTGTATACTGACGTAATCGGTCCCCCCGGTTACATATAGATATATGTATATCCTTCTTCTTTAAATACCCGCCTTAACGGGACAGGAAGCTATAAGATCCTTATAGGATGTTGTCCCCGTAGTGGGTCTTTAAATACCCGCCTTATGGTGTCAGGATCCCTATAGCATCTTGACACCTTAGTGGGTCTATTAACCCCGCCCAGAAGTACCTGCTTGACACTCCAGAGTTTCCCAAAATGTATAACATTTAGTATATATGGGGGGTGGGGGTGGTGGCCTCCTGCCCACCCCTCCAAAGTCCTCTAGAGTTCTCTAAAGAACTCTAAAGATCTATTAGACCAGACCACTAAGTCTCTCTAGAGAGACTCCAGAGATCTCCAGAGTAAATTACTTTGTAATTAGTGTGTACTTGATAGTCTCCAGAGAGACTTCCTAATGTATAAGTTTTAAAGTTTCTTTAAAACTCTCCGAAGAATTTCAAAGACTTACGAGCTTTTCCAACCATAGTATTATTATACTATGAAGATTTAGAAGGTTAACTACAAAGTAGTTAAAATAATTCTTGACAACCCTCCAAAGTTCTGCCATTCGCGCACACACCTACACATACCCGACCTCCATAATCTATGATTATGAATTATTTTCACTTTACAATCATCCCGATGTTTGCCATCGCGCAGGCACACATGCACACGCGACCCTCACTACTACGTAGTGTCTAAAAAGACTTGACAGACCTTCTGAGGTTTGCCATCGCATGCAGGCTATGTGCACACATGACCTACGGCTTTCTTCACGCACGGTCCGAAGGACTCGCGCACAGAAAGATGTTGACAGCGACCCGACTGGCATGCCAAAGTGGAAAACGTCAAAGCAGCGCTGGGTTGCTTTGCCTCACACTCAGGAGATGTATATGTACGCTATCGACGAAAACCGAATCGCTTCAGGTAAACAGTTCAATGCAGTGTGTGCACACTACACACAGCTTATCGCAGATAAGCAACAGCTCTCTCAAGCCGACCGTTATACTTTGTATAAGAGGATGAGAGGGGCCGTTGGGCATTACTTCGGAGAAGTACTCAAGTCTCGTATGACTCATAATGATGTGCAATTAGCTTTTGCTAATAAGCAAGTGCCATCGGATATCTTAATATCTATTAAGATTCCTACAGCTGCTAAAGCTGAACCGAAGGTTGAAGAGCCTAAGCGTGGTCGAGGCAGACCCAAAGGGTCTAAGAATAAATCTAAAGAGACTACTAAGTCTCCAGAGACTTTAGAGCAACGAGTAGATTCTTTAGAATCTAAGATGGATAAAATATTAGAAATATTATCTAAATAATATCCTGAGTGTGACTCCTGAGCATGAGATTAAACTGCTCGTTTTATTAATTTTAAAGGATTTATTATGTCTAGATATAAGTCAGAAGAATGGAAAGAATTAGTAAGTTTACAAAATAAAATTCCTCAACAAGATATTTTAACTATAACTGGCTTTATGGATCATGAAGAATTTATAAAGCACCTTGGAAGATATCGTGAATTTTTAAAAGTTAATAAAAACTAATTAGCAGAGTTGCGCCTGTTAAATTATAAGTTGTGACTTAGAAAATTAATATTAGGAGTTTTTAGTATGAAATTTTTAATTGGTGTTATGTTTAGTTTAGCTTTGTTTTTTATATATATTGCTTGGACGGTTACTACTTCAGTGTTTGATGCAATGATAATTTGCACATTGTCAGGTGTAATATTAGGAGCAGTACCCGGTATGTTATATAACAGTTCAGATAAATAGAGAAATTAATATGACTAAGATAAATAAAAATCAGCAGTTTTCTTTACTTAGAAAGTGGAAACAAGAAAATCAAGGGTTAACTTTTATAGAATTTAGACGAAGTGTACAGCCTACATTTGGGATGGATGGTGCTGTTGTTGTTAAATGGGGTTCAATGTGGCTTGCGATTGAAACGGACGGGTACGTTCATAGTTAAATAAATTAAAAGGAGAAATAGTTGAAAACTATATTACATGTTAATCAGCATAACATCCGAGCTAATAGTAAAGGAGCTTACCCAAAAGATCTACCAGTACTTACTGTTAAAGATTATAAACAAAATAGGAAGTGTAATGAAGCTGTTATTAAAGATAAAGAAGGTAATGTTGTTGCTAAATTAATATATCGTCCTGATAAACCTTTGAGTTGTGGTGCTAAGGTTTGGATTGAGACTGAGTTAGATGTGGAGGTAGTATAATGTCTATACATATCAGTAAGATGACTGGTAAACTTCAGGACTTTTCTGCAATAAACACGAACACCGTGACCAATGAATATTGTATCAAGATGAATAAATCTGATGCTATTTGTAAGTCATGTTATTCTATGAATATGCTTAAAGGATCTAGGAAAAACTGCCAACCAGCCTTTGAAAGAAACTCTAAAGTCTTTGTTAATTTAATACCAATGGAAGATTTGCCAGTAATTAATGCGGCTTTCTTTAGATTTCATGGGCATGGTGAGCTGATTAACTTTAACCACATGATTAATTTTCATAATATAGCTGAGAAAAATAAACATTGTACTTTTTCTTTATGGACTAAACGAAAAGATATTATAAAAGAATATAGATCTATTTATATAAAACCTAATAACTTAATACTTATTTATTCTAATCCTATAGTTAATAAACCTATGGAGATGCCACCCTTAGCCTTCAATAAAGTCTTTAACGTAGTGGAGAAAGATCATTATGAAAGTATTCAGAACTGCACTGGACAAAAGTGTATAGATTGTTTAAAATGCTACCGGATAGTAGGCCCTGATGTGATCACCGAAGCCATAAAGAAAAGGAGTTAGTATGTATTACGCTACAAGAGTTGATTCAAGCAGTGGTATCTGGTTTCTTAACAAAGCTTTGAAAGGCTTTGCCAATAACTTTCATGATGATGACGAAATCCTCGTTTGTAAAAAGAGGCCAGACAAAGCTGACCACGGCTATTATTACAGAGTAGTAGATGGAAAGGTTAAGCGTCATCCTAAAAAAGCAATCAATGTAATGTGGTTAAAGAGAGATTTTGGTTTATGAATATAGAATTTAAAGTAGGAAATACCACTGGCACAGCTAATGTTTATCATGAGCATCCAGAATATGAAGGTTTCTATTTGTTTTCACCGGGATATATAGAGTTTTCTGATGTTGTTCTTAATGGAAAAAAACAATCTTTATTTAAATATAATAAAGTTTTAGAAAATATAATGATGGAGGCTTTTTTAAATGACGAATAGCAACAAGTGTTGGGTTCAGATAGGACATGATGTTATTCATTTTAGCGGTAGAAAAAAACAACAGTTCAAAAAGTTTATACCTTTTAACAACCTTAAGCACGTTGAAGACCACTATAAAACAGAAGGAGGTACATATTATATATACTATGGTACAGTAAAACCCTTGGGACTTCATGGAACTTATAAGTTCATTAATAATAAACTAACGAGGTTAGATTATGCAGATTTCGGTGACGATTAAAGAGTCTTATGGTAGGAGTTTAATTTATCCAGCTTGTGAAGCAGCAGATATGTTTTGCAGAATAGCAAATAAAACAACCCTGTCAGAGCAAGTAATTAAATATATTAAAGCGTTAGGGTATACCATTAAAGTAAAACAAGAGGAAGTAATACTATGAACAATGTAATTAATATGTTTGAAAATACTAAAGTTTCTGACTATGGCCTTGCTGGTTTTGATATTGATCAGGCACCGCTTACTTATATTACTGATCATGGCATTGAGCAAGCGTCAAAGCATGTTATTTATAGGACAGATACAGGAGAAGAGTTAGGTATTCATGGCTCACGGTACTCAGACTTATATGATTTATCTTATAAAAGGATGATAGATAATCAAAGAGATTGTATTAATAAATCTGGGCTAGATCTTGGAGGGCTCAGTGAAGACATACAAGTATCACATAACGGTGCTAAATGTTTTGTAAGACATACCTTACCTGATGTAAAACTAAGAACTCCAGATGGTGATCAAGCAGCCTTAACATTCTTAACTGTTAGCAGTCTAGACGGCACCTTCCCCTTTATATCCACAACAGGAGCTAATCAGTGGGCTTGTATGAACGGACAAGTATTTACTAATGGTGCAGCCACCATGTATAAAGCTAGGCATACTAAAAAATTAGACGTAGATCATGCCGCTAAAATCATGCACCAAGCTGTAGATATATTTAAAGATGAGGTAGATAAGTGGTTCGTTTGGTCTGAGATTGGTGTACATAATATGGATGCCTTCTTTGCTTTTGCTAAAGCAGCTAATGCAAAGGCAGTGTTCGCTTGGCGTAAAGAATACCCAACATCCCCTATAAGCGAAATGCTTTTACAACCTAAGATATATAGCAATACTGCTTTAATGTATATGTGGGATAAATATACTACACATTACTCTAAGAAAATGGGTACGAATCAATGGGCTGTATACAACACACTCACTGATTGGTCTACTCATGCCCCAGCAGCAAGGGAATCTTCTCAGGTAAACATTGCTTCTATATCTTATAAGCGTGGTGAGACTGTTCGTGATACAATTCTTTCTAACTTTCGGGAGGCAGCTTGAGCATATCAATTAAACAAGCTGCCTCCATAGCTAACAAAACTGTCCCTGATTTTATAAAGTGGACGCAATCAATGAAAGGATCTGACTACGTTTTAAACATAGATGGTGAAGACGTTGACTGCATCTATACAGACAGCGATCAAGGCGTTCTTTATATAAGCGGTTACTCAGAAATATTCTTAGAAAAAGGAGCCACAATCAGAATGGTTGAAGGAAGTAGCTGGTGTGACATTGATATTGAGGATTTCACAATGATGTTAAATGAAATAAAGGAGTTAATTAATTCATGAAAATTGATACAGTAAAGATTGACCTAGACGCAGACTATATTCTTCAGGCTTACACAAGAGAGTATAAGAATATAAATAACGTCTATAGACAGACAGGAAAGAAGAATATAATTGCCTGTATCACTACATTCAAACATTATGAAGAGCCAGCAGAACAGCTTCAAGGTATATTAAATTTGAGGGAGGCGCTGATTAGAGCTTATGAGTTCTATCCTGATGGTGAGGTAGTTGTGGAGTTAATTATAAAGGATGAGATGGTGAACGCATGAAATTTGATATAGACTGGGACACAGTAGAAGGAATAGGAACAGAGTACATTAAGCAGACTTACGTTATGCTTCTGGAAATAATTCAGGGCCATGATCCTGATAATGAAGATCACCAAGCAGAGCTCACGAAAGATGAGTGGAGAGTTGAATGCTTTGAAACTGTTTTAAAATACATACTACCTGAAGGAGAAGCACATGAGTTTATTGCGGGACAAAGGCAGAAACATCTTAGTCAGATTGACCTCTTTAATTAAGGAGGTTTGGGTAGACATGACAGCAGGTGAGTTAACTGAGAACGAAAGAACTTATATTAAAACATCTGCCGTTATATTTTTATTATTTCTTTATGTATGGGTGACATTATGAAAGTAGAATTGATTGATTTGATGGGCGGGGACTTGACTGTTGTAAACAGTGCCAGAGTTTCCTTTGATAAGATAGCATCTAAAGTTAAGGAGTCAGACCAGAAGTTAATTAGATACCTAGCAGCACACGACCACTGGACTCCCTTCGGACACGTTCAGGCACAGTTCAGGATTAAGGCCCCCGTATTTGTTGCAAGGCAGTTGGTTAAGCATCAGGTGGGCATGGTCTGGAACGAGACGAGTCGTAGGTATGTAGATAGCGAGCCAGAGTTTCATGCCCCTGAAGCTTGGAGGAAACGTGCGCCAGATAAGAAACAAGGTTCATTATTAGAAACATTTACAGGGATAGATGAGGAGCGTTGGGATACAAAGTATTGGGGCCTCATGGAAACTTGTAAGACTATCTACGATAACATGATTGCTTCTGGTGTAGCCCCTGAACAGGCTCGTATGATTCTACCGCAGTCTATGATGACTGAGTGGATATGGACAGGATCACTGGTTGCATTTGCTAGGGTAGTTAAGTTAAGATCCAGTTCTGATGCACAGTATGAGTGTCAGCACATAGCAAATAGGATTAAAAAAGAGTTGGACAACACCCCACAGGTCGAGTATTCTTGGAGAGAATTATGTCAATAGGCAATAGCGTTTTCGTACATAACACCGCTACAATTAAGATTAAAAGATCTTTAGCAGGTGAGAGCCAAACCAAAAACACTTGGGACATTACGATAACAGATAACGAAGGACAGTCTGTTTCTATCTATTGTTGGGGCGATGATGCTATACTTACTGGAGATTTCACAGGAGAAGGTGTATGACAGCAGACGAGGAAGGTTGGATTGAAGGCATGGCAGACTTCTACTCAGCAGTAGATGACGCATGGGCTTATGCTTTTGTTATGAGTTTAGGCACACGTACCCCAAATGAGACAACGAAACAAAAGTTTATTGAGTTTGTTTCAGATACTTTGATGAGTGTAGAAGGAAATCTTAATTGTAAAACTGACGACATCATCAACATGATCCCTGACTTTATTGAATACTTAGGAGACTGGTAATGTTTGTAGAAGATATATTAAAATTAAAAGATAAACTTTTAAATCCTAAACGGAGTGATGAGTTTAGGGTTCCACTATACTTAGAAGGTTGGAGGTACTGTGATGTAAAAATAGGAAGCAAGTTATGCACAGTTAAGCCCTGTGCTAGGGGTAAGGTACACAAATATTCAGCAAGAAATATCAAGGAGGAACTTAGTCAGACTTACTGGAGCGCTGCTCTTTGTCATGCAGGACGAGAAGGGAAACGACCTCGCAATTGGAAACAATTATATGCTTGACAAACGAACAAGCATCTGTTAAAATTTTAGATTCATAAAACATAGGAGAAAACTATATGGCTATTGTTGATGGAGTTGCTTATTGGGCTAGTGTTACATCACCTAACACTACTTATGAGCCTTGTTATACTATCAATCTTGTGGTAGATGCAGAGACAGCAGATAAATTTAGGAGTGCTGGACATACTGTTAAGGACAAAGAAGAAGGCGCTACTGTTGTATTTAAACGGAAAGTGCACGGCCCTAATGGCATGATCAGGAACGCCCCTAAACTTATTGACCGCTTCAAGCATGACATGGACTGTCAAATTGGTAACGGCTCTACTGTACGTGTTCAATATAAAGAGTGGGAAAGTAACCGACAAGGTAAACTTTGGAAAGGTTTAGATTTACAGGCCGTCCAAGTTATTGATTTAGTTACTTATAGTAAAGGCGGTCTGGATGAGTTCGACGTTATTGAAGAGGAGGTAGATGAATTATGACACAGTTTACATACAAAACCGACAATGGTTTATACAATGTAAAGCTGTTAGGAGACCAAGCTAAGACTGCTTTTAATTATTTAGCAGAGGTTGAGGCAGAAGTTCAAACACTTAGCAAACGTATTGATGTANTAAAAGCGGCTGCTAAAAGTTTTCATGANGTAGTTCAAGAAAACTTAATAGACTCTGCATTAATAGATGAGAAAGCAGAGGAGGAAAAACAAGAGTCTTAATTAACGGGGGTGTAACAGCCCCCTTTTTTTTCACTAGGAGTTAATATGTCATTCGTTATTTTTCGCAAGCCTTGTCCTGAATGTGGTGGTAGTGATCCTGTATCTATTAATGATGATGGATCTGCAAAATGTTTCAGTTGTGAAACTTACTTTAGAAACTATGAGCAAGCTGTTAAAGGTGGTACAGTTAGTGACTTTAAAACTTATAAGAATAATACAATGAACACAAGTGAAGGAGACTATATAGATCTTAAAGACAGAAATATTTCTGTAGCTACGGCTAAGAAGTATGGAGTCAAAGCGTTGACTAATAGCAAAGGAGAAGTAGTAAAACATTTTTACCCTTACTATACCGCTAATGAAATCAGTGGCTATAAAGTAAGAGAACCTAATAAAGTATTTTCATGGAGTGGTCAGGCAAAAGAGTCAGGTCTTTTTGGACAACAGGCTTTCAACCAAGGCGGTAAGTACATTACTTTAACTGAGGGAGAGTGCGATGCAATGGCTGCATTCGAACTACTCGGTTCTAAGTGGCCTGCTGTTTCTGTTAAGAACGGTGCAGGTGGTGCGGTTGCTGATGTCAAGAAAAATATAGAGTACCTAGAAAAATTTACTACTGTAGTCATAGCGTTTGATAATGATAAGGTTGGTAAGGAAGCAGCTCGTAAGGTAGCAAAGCTTTTAACTCCGGGTAAGGCTAAGATTCTTACGCTCCCCGAAGAGTATAAAGATGCCAATGATATGTTACGGCAGGGCTTACACCATAACTTTATGAATGCTTGGTGGGCCTCTAGTATTTATACACCATCAGGTGTCCTTAACTTAACCGACAACCTTGAGAAATTAATTACTCGGAAAAAAGTAGAGTCAATCCCTTACCCGTGGACTGGCTTAAACGAAAAGCTTTATGGGATGAGGAGAGGTGAGCTTGTTACTATAACAGGGGGTACGGGTTTAGGTAAGTCCAGTATTACAAGAGAGCTAGAGCACTGGATTCTTAATGAGACAAAAGATAATGTAGGCATCATTGCTCTTGAGGAAAACTGGCAGCGTACCGCCGATGGGATTTTATCTATCGAAGCTAACGAGAAGTTATACATTGAGCAGATAAGAGAACAGTATGGCGACGAGCAATACGCAAAGCTTGTTAATAAAGTTTTCACTGGCGGAAATGAAAACCGCCTTTGGATACATGCTCACTATGGGGCAACCGACTTTGATGATATCTTATCTAAGATTAGATACATGATTATTGGATGCAATTGTAAGTGGATTGTTGTAGATCACTTACACATGCTAGTTATGAGCGCTGCTTTTGGCGATGAGAGAACTACTATTGATAATATTATGGGTGCACTTAGCCGACTTGTTAACGAAACAAATGTAGGCATGATTTTAGTATCACACCTCCGTAGAATTGAAGGTAACAAAGGACATGAACAAGGCGTTAGTGTAGGTCTTTCGCACCTAAGAGGGTCTGCAAGTATAGCCCAGATATCTGACTGTGTTATTGGCTTGGAACGCAATCAACAATCAGATGATCCCCAAGAAGCAAACACAACACATCTTCGCATACTTAAGTCTAGATATACAGGTGATGTAGGGATGGCAACTCACTTGCTTTACGATAGAGATACTGGTAGACTTAAAGAAGTATTCATAGAAGAAGAAACTAGCGAGTTAGAATTATGAAATCTTTAGTCTTTGATATAGAAACAGATGACTTAAAAGCTACTAAGATATGGTGTATATCTGCGCTTGATGTAGACACAGAAGTCCAAGTATCTTTTGGGCCTTCTCAATTGCAAGAGGGTTTGCAGCTACTTAAAGATGCAGATAAATTAATTGGGCATAACATTATTGGCTTTGATATACCCGTCATTAAAAACCTAACTGGCGTAGACTTAACAGATAAAAATATAGTAGATACTTTAGTTTTATCACGCTTGTTTAACCCAGTGCGTGAAGGCAATCATGGGCTAGAAAGATGGGGCTATGCCCTAGGCTCTCCTAAGATTGAGTTCGATGAGTATACAAAGTACAGTAAAGAAATGCTTAAGTATTGTGAGCAGGATGTATACCTTAACTATAAAGTATATGAAGCTTTGAAAAAAGAATCTAAAGGTTTTTCTAGAGAAAGCGTAACGCTTGAGCATGAGACCTGTAAGATCTTAGCTACTCAAAGAAATCATGGCTTCTTCTTTGATGTTGAAGAAGCGAGTAAGCTCTTAGCTTATCTAAACAGTAGGACAGCTCATATAGTAAGTAAAATAAATGAGGTATTCAAACCCAAGAAAAAAACTAGAAAGATATTTAAAAGATACAGTCCTAAAGGGCGACTGTTAAAAACAGGGATTGATAATTTTAATAAAGGTACAAGATTAACTGATGAAGAGTATGCAGTTATAGGGCGTACAAATTTTGTAGAGAGAGTATATACACAAGAGTTTAACCCCGGATCAAGACAACAGATAGGCGAGTACTTAAAAGACTTTGGTTGGGAGCCTGTTGAATATACACCTACAGGTCAGCCTAAAGTAGATGAAAAAATTCTTTCTGAAATTAAAGGTATACCAGAAGCAGAGGTAATAGCTGAGTACTTAATGTTGCAGAAAAGAATAGCTCAAATTAATTCTTGGTTTAAGGAATTAGACGAAGACTCCAATAGGGTATATGGTTTTGTAAATCATAATGGTACTATCACAGGAAGAATGACACACCGTAATCCTAACATGGCACAGATACCCAGCACTAGCTCTAGCTACGGTAAAGAATGCAGGGCTTGCTGGACTGTACCTAAAGGATATAAACTTGTAGGCATTGATGCGTCTGGACTAGAGTTAAGAATGCTTGCTCACTACATGAACGATGAGGACTATACAAATGAAATCCTTAATGGAGACATACACACCACTAATCAAAAGCTTGCAGGACTTGAATCAAGAAATCAGGCTAAGACTTTCATCTATGCCTTACTATACGGAGCAGGAGATGCTAAGCTTGGAACAGTGGCTGGAGGAGGTAAGAGTACTGGAAGGAACCTTAGAAAATCATTTGTTAGTAATCTCCCATCATTCAAGGCTGTTAAAGATAGAGTTGCTAGAGCAGCAACACGCGGCTACCTTAAAGCATTAGACGGGCGTAAGTTGTATGTAAGATCAGAGCACAGCGCTCTTAATACTTTACTACAAGGAGCGGGAGCTATTGTAATGAAGCAAGCATTGGTTATACTAAATGAAAAAATCAAACATCTAGATGCACACTTTGTCGCTAACGTACATGATGAATGGCAGATAGAAGTAAGAGAAGACTTAGCTGATGAGGTAGGTAGGCTAGGTGTTGAGGCAATCATTGAAGCTGGTAAGGTTCTTAAACTTAATTGTCCTCTTGATGGGGAATATAAAGTAGGAGATAACTGGAGTGAAACACATTAAAATTCCTAAGTCTTTTATAGATAAAGCTAAAAGTAAATCTAAGCAGATGGGTCAGCTAAGAAACTCTATAACAAAAGGAGCAGGAAATATCCACGGCTTTTTAGGGGAGATTATTACTGTCCAAGAATTAAAAGCTGAAGAAAGTAATACTTACGATTATGATATAAAACTAAACGATTTAACAATTGATGTCAAAACTAAAAGAGTAAACACCCCTCCTAAAAGTTTTTATGAATGCTCAATAGCAGCTCTAAACACAAAACAAAAATGTGACTTCTATGTCTTCACAAGAATTTTAAAAAACATGGAATCAGGTTGGATACTAGGGTATCTTTCAAAGAAAGATTATTTTAAAAAAGCAACCTTCCTTAAAAAAGGAATGGTAGATCCTTCTAATGGATGGACAGTTAGTACCGACTGTTATAACCTTCCAATATCAGAGTTAAAAGGTATAGAGGAATTACATAATGAAACCAACTAAAATAACAAACGATAAACCTAAGCACGACTCAAGCAGGATCGGAGATCTAGCAGAGCACTACGCCGTTACTTGGTTATGGGACAACGGTTATCATGTCTTCAAGAACTGTGGCTGCACTGGTCCTATCGACATTGTTGCCTTAGACCCGCAGGGAAACGTGACATTGATAGATGTTAAGTCTTACAAGGATGGTAGACTAGCATCAAAGACACCGCTTCAAAAGGAACTTAACGTACAGTACCTCCACTATAACTCCCTCACACGCAAGTGTAGATTCGTAAGGCATCGCAAATGAATATAGTAGAAGATATATATAAAAAATTAGACACCTTAAATGACGGACCCTTAGATCTTACCGATAAAATTATAGATGACTTTGGCCTAGCCATGAAGGAAGTCATTAGGTCTTGGGGTACGCCTCAGAAAAAAGACAATAAGTTTTATTTAAGAATGTCTAACATTGGCAAGCCTGCTAGAAGATTGTGGTACGATAAAAAAACAGAGCTTGAAAACAAAAGACTTGAACCTTCCTTATTCATTAAGTTTTTATACGGTCACTTATTAGAAGAAGTTATTCTTTTGTTAGTCAGGCTTTCGGGCCATAAGGTAACAGACGAACAAAAAGAAATTGATATTGAAGGCATTAAAGGACACATGGACTGTAAGATTGATGACATTGTTGTCGATGTAAAATCTGCATCAGGCTTTTCTTTTAGTAAATTTAGGCAGGGCATCCTTAGAGAGGATGATCCTTTTGGTTACATCGCCCAGTTAACAGCATACGAAGAAGCAGAAGGGACAACTGACTCAGGGTTTTTAGTTATTAACAAAGAAACAGGCGAGCTTTGTTTTCACCAGCCCGATGAGCTAGATAAGCCTAACATTAAGAATCATATTAAAGATCTTAAAAAGAAACTAGACTTGAAAACTCCACCTGAATTATGTTATGATCCGATACCAGAAGGTAAATCAGGTAACATGAGGATTGCTAAGAACTGCATGTACTGTCCTCATAAAAAAGAATGCTTTAAGGATTCTAATAATGGTAAAGGGTTAAGAGCATTTAGATATGCAAAAGGATTAACATACTTTACTAAGGTTAAAGTTATGCCAAAGGTAGATGAAATTTATGAATGGTAAGCGATCAAAAAAAATTAACAAGAAAGCAAAAGAGTTGTCAATGGAATGGTTAAAGACTTTGGTTAGTGAAGAAGAAGCAGCTAATATAAAAAAACCTCCTCCTAATAGCTTAGTGTATAGCCGTAAAGGAACGGCCATGTCCCTGCCTTATTCTTATAAGGGGATTAAAAGAAAATTAAAAAAATTAAAAAGTATAGAGCACTTAACTCTTAAGGATATTTAGTGGCTGCAAAAATAAAATCGGGATTGCGAAAACGTAGAGTTAAAAGACCTGTAGAAAAAGGTGTAGTAAAAGGTTATGATTCTAATTGGGAATATGAGCTACACAGCGGTATTCTAAAAGACTGGGAAATCCACACAGATACAGTTGATTATATTGTGGAGCATACGTACCACCCTGATTTCATTAAAAAAATTAAGGGGACTACAATTTTCTTAGAAGCAAAGGGACGCTTCTGGGATCATGCTGAGCACAACAAATATGTTTGGGTTAAGAAAGCACTACCTAAAAAAATAGAGCTTGTATTTTTGTTTGCTGATCCAGCAGCTCCTATGCCCGGAGCAACACGACGCAAGGACGGCACTAAAAGATCACATGCTGAATGGGCTGAACGCCACGGCTTTAGGTGGTACAGTGTATACAACATACCTAAAGACTGGATTGATTCATCAACGCGGCTTGAGATAAACCCTGACTATCCGGAGGAACAGGAGTGAAACAAAACACAAAGAAAAAACTTAATGACGTTACCCCTGCAGAGTGGGATAATGTGTCTAGACCAGCTCACTACAATAGTGGAGACATTGAGTGCATCGACGGAATAGAAGCCATGTTAACAAGAGACGAGTTTATAGGTTACTTGCGGGGAAACAGCATGAAGTATCGCTGGAGGTTCCCATACAAAAACGGGACGGAGGACTTAAAGAAAGCAGAGTGGTACGAGAAAAGACTACTAAGGATTCTGGAGAGTGATGGATAAGAACTATGTAGACAGAAAGACTGAGCGTAGGGATAAGTACAATAAGAAACGCAAAGGCAAAGTTACCAAAGATCATAAAAACTTTAAGAGCATTAAGCTCGCAGAGATAAAGCAGCTTGAAGATGCGGAGGATTTAAAAGATGTTAAAGTTTGAAGTTTTTTGTGGTATGATGTACTCTGAATACTGTGACGAGCACATGTCAGATGGTAAACAAATGAGATACCTAGAATATATAAAACTATACAACACGTTTTTAAAAGAGGAGTTTGAAAAAAGAAATGGATCAATATCAACAGTACATTCACAAGAGTAGATACGCACGTTACTTAGATGAAGAAGGGCGTAGAGAAACGTGGGCCGAAACAGTTAACCGTTACCTTTCTTTCTTTGTAGAACGTAATCAATTAGGTGCCTCAGAAGCCGAAGAGCTTTTCAATTCTATCGCTGACCAAGAGGTAATGCCTTCTATGCGTTGCATGATGACAGCAGGCCCAGCGTTACACCGTGACAATGTTGCAGGGTTTAACTGCTCTTACCTCCCTATCGACAGTCCCCGCTCCTTTGACGAGCTTATGTATATCTTGTTATGTGGTACAGGCGTAGGGTTCAGCGTAGAGAGGGACTATGTAAGCAAGTTACCAGAGGTAGCAGACAGCTTCCACGAAACTGAGTCTACGGTCGTGGTGTCTGACAGTAAGGTAGGCTGGGCAAGTGCCTTCAGAGAGCTTATCAGCCTCCTGTACGCCGGTAAGATTCCTAAGTGTGACTTGACTAGGGTAC
>JGI20157J14317_10001267_pt1 | contig 23830 bp, 23 predicted proteins | sample COG_07_FD_14317 | JGI IMG/M metagenome (IMG submission 14317)
GGGGGTTCGAATCCTCCTCGGTCCGCCACTAATTTCCCCCACATCCCACAACTTCACATTACTGGCTTTAATACTTTTTATTCCAGGCTGTTGTTTTCAGATTTTTGATCTGAGGATTTTCTCTCGCGCGAGAATTGCGCCGTTCCAACCTTTTCCTCAGAGGCGCTATTTGGCAGCACGAGTTTCCCTGTTTTTTGCAATTATGAGCCTCCCTATTTTTACTGGTCCATGGCTATGTTTAGGAAACGGAGGACCACTAATGGCGAACAAGCGAGCGATGCCGTCCACTCTTCAGTCCACAACCATTTCAATCAGGAGCGCCACTTATACTCGCGAGACAATTTCAAGCTCAATCGAACCGCCGCTCTCGCTGAGTGGCGCCAATTATTGAGCGTATAGGTTCAGGCTGCGCTAGCAATCTGATGCGAGTTCTCATTCGTCTGACAGCACCGCCATATATGCCAATTAAGTAGCTGATTAAATTTATATTTATAATAAGATAAAATCTCTACCCATAACGCTACCCACAATGAAACATCAGATCAAAACAGAGTTAATCAGGGGTTACTGCGCCTAATCGCTACAGTTGAGCCGCAGGACCACGGACCGGGGGCCCCTATCATAGGGCCCCGCGTCTCGGTCCTCGGGCCTCTAGTATTAGCCTGGTAAATTCATTTGGGGATAATTTTGTTTGGTAACCGCATCTCTATTAAGCCACCAAGTACACGCTAAACCGTGCAATTGCTCTCGCCGAGTGGCATCAATTATTGAGCGCATAGATTCAAGCTGCGCTAGCAAACTGATGCGAGTTCTCATTAGTTTGACAGCTGCGATCCCGCTCGTTGTGCTGCCGCCAGCAAGGCCGAAATACAACGGTGGTGTCGAGCGCGGTAACCGCACCTTCCGCGAAGAATTCTATGCGTGTCTTGATCTTATTGCTAACAGCATAGGGGCTATGCGGTTTGAACTTCGAAAAGCTGTCGACAGATACAACACATTCAGGCCACATCACGCCTTGAAAGGCAAGACATCGATGGAGTACCTTAGAATCAATCAGGCCGATGTCGCATGAGTCTCAAAAGACGTGAACCTATACAGTGCCAGTAATCTGATTCATGTTCTAATTAGTTTGACAGCCTTAGACAGATAAGTCAGCTTTGTCTTTGAGAACTGAAAATGCTACGTCAGCATGAAGACGTCGGGGTCATCCTTGGCAAATCCGTCCAACAGCTTCAATTGAGAGGGTAATGGTCGCTAATCCTGACAGTTTAACAAAATAAATTAGCGGCATTTAAGTGGGATCGGTTACGCAGTGCCCTACAAATTAAGCGTAGGCAAAGGTGATATCCTGCGCGCCCTCCCAGAGCACTAGATTGCCCAGCAGCATAAGGTCATCCAAGTCCGAGGTCAGGGTGATAAAATGGTTCCCGGCGAGTTGACCCATTTTTGACGAGAAATCAACGCCGCCATATGCGATGAGAATTTCTGTCTCACTGATTCCACCAGGATAGAGGATGATCTGGCCAGGAGCAGGGTGGCTAGTATGATTTTCATAGTCAACACCGAAGTCACGATCTCCGAGTGGAATCCAAACGCCTTCACCAGACCAGCGCACATGGACAATCTGCCCTAAGAATGGCATGGATGCCTCAAAGGCGGCGCACGTCCTTGGGGCTAGTTCCCTTTCGAGGCGGGCGTCGAAGCTATAGCGGCCAGCTGTAATCTGGAGTGCTGTCATTTTAATGTTCCTTATGTGGTTAAATGGAGATTTTGTTACGTGAAATGTGCCGGCCATCATCATATTTTTTAGCACCAAAGGCGATTTAATGTAAGCAATGGTTTGGTGTCTGTTTGATTGTATTATGCACAGCGCATGTTGTGATGCAAATCCCGCGCTTCGGGTGTCTTTTTGTTACAATCTTTTCAGGTTTGTGTCGCCTGATTCCCATATTTAATCCCCTGTTTACTTACTACCGGGGGGACCAATTCAAAGGGGAAGGATTACCATGACGATACACTTCTTGCTGTCATTTGATTGGACATAAACCCTCAATCATCATGAATAAACCCCGTAGGGTTTGTCAGGCTAATGAAAGCGTCGCCTTTAAATGTGTTTGGACTGGACTTACTAAAGCGGCTTTAGTAGAGTTTCTTTAAGGAATGGAACCTATGCGAGCTGTAATTTTTGATGCGCCCTACGAGGCTTCAACGTCGACTTTTATCGGAAACATACCGGTGCCAGATGTTAGACCGGATGACGTGTGCGTGCAGGTCGCCTATGCAGGTCTTAATTATGCAGATTTAATGATGCAAAAGGGGATCTATCCCCATCCAAAGGGCTATCCATTGGTAGCAGGTTTGGAACTGGCTGGCACTATTGTTTCTGTGGGAAAAAATGTAAAAAGACTTAAGGCTGGAGCAAGAGTCGCCGCTTTTAGTGAAGATGCGGGCGCTTTCGCCGAGTATTGCGTGGTTCCGCAGGAGCGCATTATCGTTCTGCCGCAAGATATGGATTTTCAAACCGCTGCGGCTTTTTATGTTCAATTCATGACTGCTTGGAGCCTTTTACATACAGTCAGTACAACTAAACCAGGAGACACCTTGTTGATCCACGCGATTGGCGGCGGTGTCGGTCTGGCGCTTACGCAGTTTGCAAAATTGGCGGGCGCAAAAGTTGTTGGCACGATTGGCACGCCAGGCAAAGAAATACGCGCAATTTCTTATGGAGCCGATTTAGTTATAAATCGATCGGAAGAAAACTTTGTTCAGCGCGCCCTGGAGTTCACTCATGGGGTGGGCGTTGACAAAATTATAGATTCAACGGGCGCTTCGATACTTGACCGGAGCTTTGAAGCAATTCGCCCGTTGGGCCACGTGGTTAGTTATGGTGAAGCCGAAGGCAAGCCATACGAAACTCTCTGGCAGCGCCTGGTGGAAAAATCTCTGACGTTCACAAGGATGCATTTAGGACATTTAGATTATTCATCAGAAAACTGGCAAATCAGTGTTAAAGCGGTTCTTAACGCCATTTCCACAGATGCTGTCAAAGTTCCTATTGAGGGCATTTATTCATTAGAAAATGTGAGCGACATGCTGTCCGCTCTTGAGTCAAGAAAAACAGCAGGTAAATTGATACTTAAAATCGTAGGTTGACTCCTTATGATGATTCAAGGCGCAGCGAACCATCCATAATCTCTGTGGGCTTTATCCTCACCGATCAAATCATCTGCAATATCATTGGAAATGGATGTGTGGTCGCGTAGCTCTGGATTTCCATACCCCCCCCCGCACGGCCCGCTTGAGATTAGTTTATCGCCGGCCCGCACTTTAAAGTAAGGCACTTTTGATGGAAGCGGGTGCTCCGTTAAATCCTTTTTTACAAGTGTTAATGTTGCTACATGCCCATCATGTCCGCCATCAAAACCCCAAGGCTCAAACGCGTGCCCGTCTCCCTCCAATGAAAACGCGGCGTTGTCTAAAAATGTAAACTCACGGATAGCACCAATTCCGCCGCGCCATTGTCCTGGAGCAATAGCATCTTCTCGCAGTTCATACCGATCCACCCTTATTGGGATATGGGATTCGATATCTTCAATAGGATTATTGCGTGTATTGGCATAAAGTGTGTCAACCGCGTCCATTCCGTCAATGCCGAAACGTCCACCATAACTGCCCTCCATGATTTCCATATGCACCCAATGTTTACCTTCATTCAAACCGGAAATTGCTACAACTCTTAAGTTCCCTATGCCAGCCGATACCTGGCGAGGAACTACTTGCGCGAAGGCTTTCATAACGGTGTCCGCCAATTGGTTTCCAGGGCAAAAACGAGCGATCACCGGCGCTGGAAAAATGGGATTTGCCAGACATCCCTTTGGAGCTATAATTTTGATTGGCCTGGTAAGGCCCGAATTCTGGGGAATGGAACCATAGGTGACAGTGTCCAAAAGAATGGATCTGATTGTCAGCCAGACCGCACAGTCAACAGTTCCGACAAGTGGCATATTGATGGGTTTATCAGGAATCTGAGGTGCGGTTCCCGTGAGATCGACCGTCAGACCATCCCCCCGCACTTTCAATGTCACGACGATAGGAAGATTTTTTCTGGAGAAATCCGAATCATCCAAAAATCCGTCAAGATAGGTTTTTGCACTGTAGTCTCCATCAGGCAAAGCACTAATAGCATTCCGCATCAGGCGTTCTGAGTAATTCATTAAATCTTCAAAAGCCGCCATGATGGTGCCTATGCCATTTATTGATACCAACTCCAGAAAACGCGCAGACCCGATGCGAGCTGATTCTATTTGCGCCTCCATATCACCGACAACTAGTTCATGCGCACGTATATTGGCGCGTAAAATATGCCATACAGGCTCGATTTTTTGCCCCTGATCATAAACCTTTATGGCCTTGAACTGGAGGCCTTCGGCATAGGTATCCACCGCGTCAACAATACCACAGCTTCCTGGTGACAAGGCTCCTATATCTAGATGATGAGCTGTTGTTACAGACCATCCAATCAACTCATGGTGCAGAAAAATAGGTACACAAAAGGCTACATCAGGGCCGTGGCTGGCACCACCGTAAGGATCGTTGTGCATAATAACGTCACCGGGGCGGATTGGATCTTGTCGTGCGGCCATCACTTCTAAGACGTTACGTACATAGCCAGGGATTGGACCAGACTGCAGTGGCGTAGACATTTTGCATTCACACATTTGACGTCCCGTTGCATCGGTCAAAGCTGCGCCAAAATCTTCAGATTCACGAATAATTGAGGAATAGGACATTCTCATTAGCTTATGTCCCATCTCTATGGCTATATTTTCCAACCCGCCTTGTATTACAGCTGCGGTCACAGGATCAATGCGGGTCATGTCATAGCCTCCAACTTAATTATTAAGCTTCCCGATGGGTGCACATAAGCAGATGTTTCTGGGGGCAGGACTGTCGTGCTATCTTTTTGTAATAAAATGGCGGGCCCAAAAAATGTCTGTCCAATAGGTAACAGATCACGTTTGAAAACGTCTGTTTTAAAGCTGTCTAAGCCAGAGGAGCTCCGAAAAACGCAGTCACGCGTGCTTTGCAGGGCCGCTTCAAAGCTGCCCTCAGCGCTGGGATTAAGATTTGTGAGCTTGGGTAAATTACCCACTGCTGTGCAACGTATATTCACAATCTCGATTGGGCTATCTTCGAAGGTATGGCCATATTCGGTTCCATGAATTTTATGAAAATCTCGCCAAAGCTGTTCAACAGCAAGAGGGTTTATGCGTCCATCGTTAATGGCAACTTTTAATTCATAGCCCTGCCCGACATAACGTAGATCACCCGAGCGTTGAAACGAGACCTCAGATACATCTATTCCATCCGCTGCAAACCGAGCTGTTAGCTCGCTTGCCATCGCATTAAAATCATTTTCAATTCGAACGAGATCAAGTGAGGATGATATTTGAAACTGGGTCCTTATTGCTTCATATTTCAGGTCTGCTGTTAACAACCCCATTGCCGAAGAGATGCCAGGATATACTGGAACAATTACCTCTGGCACCTGTAGCATCTTAGCCACTTCGGCACCGTGCAAGGGGCCAGCACCGCCCATGGCCACAAGTGTAAAATCGCGAGGGTCTATTCCCTTCTGAACTGTCCGTGATCTTATTGCATTAGCCATATTAGAATTCAAAATTGTTAATACGCCTTCTGCCGTCTCCAAGATGTCGAGGCCCAGCTCATCTGCGAGTTTGCCAATAACTTTAAACGCTGCTTTTGTGTCTAAAGTCATGTCCCCACCCAGAAAATCGTTGGTCTCAAGCCTTCCTAGAACCAGATTAGCATCTGTAACGGTTGGGTGCGTGCCCCCATTACCATAAGCAGCAGGTCCAGGAACTGCACCGGCACTTTGGGGACCAACCCTAAACGCGCCACCAGTATCTACGTACGCTATGGATCCTCCGCCGGCCCCTATCGTGTGAATGTCGAGCATCGGCATCAATAATGGAAACCCAGCTATGGATGTGGAGCGTGCATCTGTTTCCACAAATTTTCCATCTATTGAAAGCCCTATATCGGCTGAGGTTCCACCAATATCGAACGTGATTAATTTAGAGCGGTCACATTTTTCGCCGATCCAACTCCCACCCAATACCCCTGCAGCCAATCCAGACATTAGCGTAAGAGCAGGGTTTTCTAAGATCATCCGGGGGGTGGCAACTCCACCATTGGATGCCATAATGCGTAGCTCGCCACCAAGACCTAGCTCTTTTAAAGCAGTGTTTAGCCCACCTATATAAGTTCGGACTTTAGGTCCAACAAAAGTCGCTAGGGCGGTTGTTGTAAATCTTTCAAATTCACGAAATTGTGGTGAAATAAAAGATGATGTCGTAACGTAGGCTTCAGGCATTACTTCTTCGACTAATTCTTTTGCCCGCAGTTCATGTTCAGGGTTTAGGTAGGAAAATAGAAAACAAATTGCTACGGATTCGATGCCGTCAGCAAGCAATTCCATAGCAGCTTGGCGGACGCCTTCTTCATCTAGTTCATACAGCACTTCACCAGTTGGCGGTATTAATCGCCCACCAACTGTTTTTCGATAACGGCGTTTGATCAGTGGGCGGCTTTGCCAAGGAAGTTGCTGCATGATTGAATAATGCTCGACACGCTGATGACGACCTATATGAAGTATGTCTCTGAACCCATCATTTGTGATCATGCCAGTTCGAGCGCCCTTGGCTTCTAAGACGGCATTAGTCGCTATAGTGGTTCCATGAAAAACATAAGCAATATCTTGCGCCATAACAGCATTCTGGCGGCACAAAGTTTTTATTCCCTCAACCACGCCAATGGATGGGTTCCCTGGCGTGGTTGCGACCTTGTGTATGCCTAAGTCTCCAGTTTCCAGATCGCAGTAAATTAAATCAGTAAACGTTCCACCAACGTCGACGCCAATTGCCTTCATAGTTTACCCCTTTTTCTCTTGGAGAAATTGAAAACTATTTTTCTTAAGTTTACACCCAAGACCTCGGCATAACCAGTCTTTTCGGTTCATCATGTATGTATTTCCCTCAAAACCACTTGTTTGCGAGTGGTGCAGCGGCTAAATTTTTTGGATTTATTTCTATATTTCCTGATTTTGAGCAAACTTATCCCACCTGTTTAGCCTCCAGTAGACCGTAGAGAAGAAGGAACTTTGCACCGTTCTGGATATTGTGGACGATAACGGCTTAGCCATAAAAAATCATGTTTCTGACCAGGCCAATTAGCCGCGTTCGAGCCAGTCTGTATCGGGATTTATAGGTGGTAAAGGGGCGCTCTCCGCCGGAGCGCGTCACGGCAATCTTATCATTTCTGATAAGATCTGCAGCGGACAGTGGATGGCCGCGATACCCCTTGCGCTGCACCTTATCTTTGATGCCAAAGCTCTCCAGCTTTTTGAGTGTGGCGCGCGAGGAATAGGCCGCGTCTGCATACAGTGCTACCTCATCGCCCAGCAAAAGCGTATCACATTCGGTGCCATCATGGGCGTTTCCCGGCGTTACGGTTTGGGCGTGGATGAAGCCGTCCTCATCCACGTTGGTTTGGATCGAATAGCCGTAGGTGGATTTCATGTGGCCACGGCTATCAGCCTTGACGTGCCAGCCTGCCTCGAGGTCGCGCTTGGGTTGGCCTCCTACGCCTTTTCTGGGCCCTGATTACGCCGCCTCAATTGGCGTGGTGTCGATAATATTAATCCGACCATCTGTCATTATGACGTGCTGGACCTTAAGCTAACTAATGACCTCGCACAGTAATTTCTCCTACAGATCTGCGTTAACTAACCTCTTATGGAAACGGCGAATGCTGTTTCTATTCGGCACATCGCCACCCAATTTTAGGTTGCAAATTTTTTGGAAAAGCAAGTCGCGAAACAGCGTCTGAGCCAGCTCCACATCACTTGGGTGATCACAAATGCCCAAGAGGGACGCGTGTGGCAAAATCAGCAAAGGATAGCTGTAAAGACCAGTCTTGCTGGCGTAAATTCCAATCAGCAGATGCTCGAGTTTGGCCTAGTTCAGCACCGCCTCCGCCCCGTTCAAGCTTTGCAGGCTGGGGTACTCAAGGTCGGCGCTGGTTACGAAAAGTTCAGGTTGGGTGGAAAATGGCTTTTGCATGGACCAAGTTTAGCAAAATTTGGACGCACTGGGAATCTCGTAGTTACGCAGAGGTCTTTCATTGTTGATCAATTATACGCCAGTTCTTGTGTTATGGTTTAAATTTTAGCTGTTGGATTGCATATTGAAATTTTTTTAACAAATATTTTAAATTTTTTTAATAAAAACGTGAATTTAGTTGACAAATTTTTTTAACAAATTTTAACTGATGGAAATTTTGGAGATCAAATGAAATCAACTGCAGAGAAATTGGAATTAGTTTCAGTAACTAAACGGTACGGATCTACTGTAGCTGTTAATGCGATAAATTATACATTTACACCAGGAAGTTATACATGTCTTCTTGGACCGTCAGGCTGCGGAAAGTCTTCAACCCTTCGCATGATTGCGGGACACGAAAGTGTGAGTGATGGGTCGATACACTTGGCAGGGCGTGATATTTCGAACCTAGCACCCGCCAAGAGGGGGACTGCGATGATGTTTCAGAATTACGCATTGTTCCCACATTTGAGTGTTGCAGACAACGTCGCATTTAGCCTGAAAATGAAAGGTGTGGATGCTTTGGCCCGTGGCAAGCAAGCAAACGAGATGCTGGAACTTGTAGATCTCACTAGCCTTGCCGACCGCATGCCTGATCAGCTATCAGGCGGACAACAACAGCGGGTAGCACTTGCGCGCGCCTTAATAACCCGCCCACAAGTTTTGTTGTTGGATGAGCCACTATCTGCACTTGATCCATTTCTGCGCATTCGGATGCGTGGAGAATTGCGTAACTTGCAAAATGAACTGGGTATCAGTTTTGTTCACGTCACGCATAGTCAAGATGAGGCGCTGGCGCTTGCTGACGACATAATCGTCATGAATGAAGCAATCATAGAGCAAGCTGGATCAGCAAGAGAGGTATTCAACTCTCCAAAGACACGGTTTGTTGCTAAGTTTATGGGGGGGCATAACGTAATAAATTTGCCGGACGGTGAATTTGCCATTCGAGCCGATGGAGTTAAAATTCTTACCCCCGAAGCTGGCATGATTCAGGCAAACGTTTCGGCTATAGAATACCAAGGCACGCACGTTTCGGTATTAACCAAAATTGCGGGAGACCAGGAGGTGACCGCTATAATATCGGACGCAGAGTTTTTCTCTGATCCATACTCCCCAGGGGACAGCGTTAGTCTAAACTGGGACAAGAAAAATATCCATCAATTGTCGGCTTAATGCGGGCATCTATAGAAAGGGAAGTACTATGACAAATTTTACTAAGCGAAACGGTCTTAGCCGGAGGACACTACTGAAGACCGGCGTTGCCGCTGCTGCAGGTACGTTAGCGGCGCCTATGCTCTGGGCTCAATCAAATATAGTATTACGTCAAACCGGTACAGGCGTGTCGGCTTACAATGAAATCGCAAAAAAAGCTTATGAAGATCTGGGTATAACGCTCGAAATGACAGCGTCAGACTCCGACACAGCAGCTCAGCGCGTCGCTACACAGCCTAACAGCTTTGACATTGCAGATATCGAGTACTGGATTTGTAAAAAAGTCTGGCCCACTGGAAACCTACAAGCGATGGACGCTTCAAGGCTTAAAAATTATGATAAGATTGCAGGCACTTTCCGCTCTGGAAAATTAACACCAACCAGCGAAATAGCTCAGGGTACAGCGCCGCATACTGTTGGCTTTACATCAGGAAAGAACGGAACTGATTTTGTTCAAGAAGAATCCGGTTGGATGACGCTGATTCCTACCATTTATAACGCAGACACATTGGGCATCCGGCCAGACTTAATCAACCGTCCAATCAATAACTGGTCAGAACTCCTGAACCCAGAATTTAGAGGCAAAGCATCTATCCTAGATATTTCGTCTATCGGCATTATGGATATGGCTATGGTTGTTGAGTCAATGGGCGAGTATAAATACCCAGACAAAGGCAATATGACAAAAGCTGAAATTGATCTCACTTTTGGTATATTTACTGAAGCCAAGAAAAACGGTCAATTTCGTGCGTTCTGGAAATCTTTTGATGAAAGTGTCAATTTGATGGCGTCAGGCGAAGTTGTCATCCAATCTATGTGGTCGCCTGCAATTACAGCAGTTCGCTCAAAAGGCGTCCCATGCGTTTATCAACCGCTTGAAGAAGGCTATCGCAGCTGGGGTGGCGGAATGGGATTAGCCGCAACACTCGAGGGTGCCAAGCTGGATGCCGCTTATGAATACATTAACTGGTATCTTTCAGGCTGGGTCGGTGGATTTTTAATGCGGCAAGGTTATTATTCAGCTGTACCTGAAACTTCAAAACTGTTCATGTCAGACGACGAGTGGGGATTTTGGTATGAAGGAAAGGCTGCTAAAGGCGATATTGTGAGTCCACAAGGCACAAAAATGGAAAGCGCTGGTGCTATCCGCGATGGGGGCTCCTTCATTGATCGGATGGGTGCAGTCGCTTGCTGGAATTCTGTTATGGACGAAAACCAGTATATGGTACGGAAGTGGAACGAATTCATCGCTGCCTAATATGGCGATAGATTAAAACAGTGCTGTAGGGCGCATCATGTGCGCCCTACATTTAAACTAAAATACTGTGGTAGGCGATGAAATTAAAATTAAATAATGCCTTAGCTGGTTGGCTTATGGTATCACCCCTTATGTTGGTGTTACTGATTTTCTTGGTGCTGCCAATCCTTATGATACTAATCGTCAGTTTTTGGCGAGCTACTGAATATTCGATAATTCCAGATTTTGTCTTTGAAAATTATGAGTTTTTATTTGGCTCACCGGTGACTTACACTGTGTTTATAAATACTTTTAAATACGCAATTCTAACATGGACATTTACATTTCTTATTGGCTTTACAGTGGCATTTTTTTTAGCCTTTCATGTGCGTAGCTTAACCTGGCAAGTTGTTTGTTTTCTTCTCTGTACTATTCCGTTTTGGACGTCGAATATAATAAGAATGATATCTTGGATTCCGTTTCTTGGACGAAATGGAATCGCTAATTCAGCGCTGATTTCATGGGGTGTAATAGATGAGCCCGTAGAGTGGTTATTGTTTAGCGACTTTTCTGTAGTTCTCGCGTTTGTCCACATCTACACTTTGTTTATGGTGGTGCCGATATTTAACACTATGATGCGAATTGATAGATCATTAATAGAGGCCGCGCGCGACGCGGGTGCCTCTGGGGCGCAAATTCTTTGGAATGTAATTTTGCCATTAACAAAACCTGGTATAATGATAGGAACAATTTTTGTAGTGACGCTGGTAATGGGCGACTTTTTTACAGTCAGAGTTATGTCAGGGAGCCAATCAGCTAACGTTGGCCGTTTGATCTCAAATGACATTTCATTACTACAATACCCGTCTGCATCCGCAACTGCCATCGTCCTGCTTTTGACAGTTCTCATCGTAATAGGAATTTTATTGCGATTTGTAGATATTAGAAAGGAACTGTGAATATGGAGCCGCGCACTCGTTCATTTTATTTCTTGGCTTGTTTTTTTGGCTTGTTTCTAATCTTTCTATACGGACCGACTATTACGATCGGAATTTTATCATTTCAGGGTGAGATGGGAGGACTAACATTTCCAATGCAAGGAGTATCACTTCATTGGTTCTTTGATTTATTTGAAGAACAGGCTGTGGGCGATATCTGGGGTAGTTTCCGAAGGAGTATTACGCTTGGGTTTATGGTGATGGTAACCACTATTGTCGTCTCTGTAATGGGAGGGCTTGCTTTTCGAAAAAAATTTCCTGGCTCAACAATCTTATTTTATTTGATAGTAACTGCACTGGTAATTCCGTCAATATTGATATCACTTGGTGTTGGTTTGATGTTCTCTCAGACTGGATTTGAAGTGCACTGGTCTACCTCTGGATTTGGGTCCCAGCTCACTTGGACATTACCATTCGGACTTCTAATCATGTTTGCGGTATTCAATCGCTTTGATAAAAGCTATGAAGAGGCCGCGCGGGATCAGGGAGCTACACCTTGGCAAACTATTCGATTTGTCGTGTTACCGATAATAGCACCCTCGCTAATTGGCGTGGCTCTTTTCGGCTTCACCCTATCATACGATGAGTTTGCGCGAACCCTATTGACCGCAGGCAGTAACAATACTCTTCCATTGGAAATTTATGGCATGACCACAAACGTAACGTCTCCGGTTCTATACGCCTTGGGAACCCTGACAACTGTGTTCTCGTTGATAATTATATCAATTTTTCTGTTAGTAGCTCTCAGAATAGCCAAAATTAAGGCTCGGGCGGGTTCTGATGCGGGAAAAGGTCTATTATGATTGTAATAATAAATCCTAATAGTACGGTCGCAATGACTGATGAAATGGTTCGAACCGGTAGAGACATTTATCCCGATGTTGAAATGCAGGGCTGGACATCTCACGATGGCCCACCTGCAATCCAAGGTCCTGAGGATGGAAAAACGTGTATACCACCAATGCTTAAGTTGGTTGAAAAAGCATCGGGACTAGGGGCTAAAAGTATTATAATAGGTTGTTTTGATGACACTGGTCTAGACGAGGCACGGGCCATTGCGAATTGTCAAGTAATAGGGGTTGGACAAGCTGCATACTATCTTGCAGCGTCAATAGGTGCTAAATTTTCGGTGGTCACGACGCTTGAGGTATCTGTTCCTGTTCTACAGGATAATATCCGGGCTTATGGTTTGAGCCAAAAATTGGGTCGTGTCCGGGCCAGTGGTGTCCAGGTTTTAGAACTTGAGCAAGATAGATACGCCGCCACAGCAAAGGTTTTGGATGAAGCCAGAAAGGCTGTAAGCGAGGATAGTGTGCAAAGTATTGTACTGGGATGCGCGGGAATGACATCAGTGGTTCAGGCTGCTGGTCCTGCATTCCCCGTCCGGTTGATAGACGGTGTAACTGCGGCAATCAATTTTTCTGTATTTTGATGCCGATATATAATACGCTGTATCCAAGATCAGGCCTCGAATATCCAACTTGCCTACTCGGGAGACAACCCACGTAAAAAGGATTAAATTGATGTCACGCTATCTAATAACAGCTGCTGCCCAAATGGGGCCAATTTCTAAATTAGAAACCCGACAAGATACAGTTAAGCGTTTGATTGAAATGATGCGGGAGGCAAAGGGTAGAGGGTGCTCATTAGTTGTATTTACCGAAATGGCCCTCACCACATTTTTTCCCCGCTGGATGATAGACGACGAAACTGAATTAGATAGTTATTACGAAACTGAAATGCCCAGTAGTGTAACTTTGCCCCTATTTGAAGAAGCAAATAAATTAAACATAGGTTTCTATCTTGGTTATGCAGAGTTGGTATATGAGAAAGATGAAAAACGGCGCTTCAATACCTCTATACTTGTAGATCAAACAGGAAAAATTATTGGTAAGTATCGTAAAATTCATCTTCCTGGTCACGTAGAACCACAGCCAGACAGAGAGTTCCAGCACCTTGAAAAACGTTATTTCGAACCTGGAAACCTTGGGTTTCCGGTGTTTAAAGGGTTTGGTGGAAATATGGGCATGGCAATTTGTAATGATCGACGCTGGCCAGAAACCTACCGAGTGATGGGCTTGCAAGCCGTCGAGATGGTAATGCTAGGATACAATACGCCTTTTGGACATGTCGGAAATCAGGCCATGGATAGCCTAACCCTGTTTCACAATCACCTGTCGATGCAGGCTGGGGCTTATCAAAACGCAACCTGGGTGGTCGGGACAGCAAAATGCGGAAACGAAGAGGGATCAAAAATGGGTGGGCAAAGTGTAATTATTGCACCCTCTGGCGAAATCGTTTCCATGGCTGTTACGGTTGAAGATGAAGTGATTACAGCCCGCTGTGACCTTGATATGGGTACTCTATATCGTGAAACAATTTTTGATTTTGCAGCCCATCGTAGACCGGAGCACTATAGTTTGATTGTGGAGCGAACTGGAGCGATTCCACCTAGCTGAGGGAGAAAATACATGACTACACTCATCAAAGGTGGAACTGTCATCACCGCTGACCAAAATTTTACTGCTGATATCAAAATCGACGGTGAACTAATAGTAGACATAGGAACAGGGCTGACAGCTGAAAATATTATAGATGCCTCTGGATGCTATGTCATGCCCGGAGGTATAGACCCGCACACCCACCTAGAAATGCCTTTTTTTGGAACCACAACTGCCGAAACATGGGAAAGCGGAACTTTTGCTGCGGCTTCTGGTGGAACAACAATGATTGTCGATATGGTAGTGCCAGGTGAAGGGGGAATGCTTCCTGCCTTAGAACAATGGCAGGAGCGTGCAGCTCGGCAAGCCTCCTGTGACTACGGGTTTCACATGTCGGTAACTGGATGGAATGAGAAAATTTTTAATGATATGGAGAAGGTGGTAGAAAAAGGAGTGAACACTTTCAAACATTTCATGGCCTATAAGGGCGCATTAATGGTTAATGATGATGAAATGTACGCCTCCTTTGTCAGATCAGCAGCCTTGGGAGCTTTCCCACTAGTTCATGCCGAAAATGGCGATTTGGTAGCAAGCCTACAGCAAAAGCTATTAAATGAAGGCAATAACGGACCTGAGGCCCATGCCTATTCACGCCCGCCACAAGTCGAGGGGGAGGCTACCAACCGAGCAATCACAATTGCGGATGCAGTAGGAGTGCCCATTTATATTGTACATACGTCTAGCGAAGATGCTCATGAAGCTATCCGGCGCGCACGACAAAAAGGCCAGCGGGTCTGGGGCGAGCCTTTGATCCAGCATTTGCTTTTGGATGATAGTGAATATGCACATCCAGATTGGAATTATGCGGCTCAACGCGTTATGTCGCCCCCATTTAGAGATAAATCACATCAGGACGGATTATGGGCTGGCCTCGCTGCAGGATCGCTGCAAGTAGTGGCCACTGATCACTGCGCTTTTACAACTGAACAAAAGCGGTTAGGATTTGGTGACTTCACAAAAATTCCTAATGGTACTGGCGGCCTGGAGGACAGGCTTTCATTACTATGGACATATGGGGTTAAAACTGGGCGGTTAACGAAAAATGAATTTGTTGCTGTCACCTCAACGAATATAGCAAAAATTCTCAATATCTATCCGCGAAAAGGAGGGATCCTTAAAGGAGCCGATGCAGACCTTGTCATTTGGGATCCAAAAGCGGAGAAAACAATCAGTGCAAAGACACAAAAATCAATTATTGATTATAACGTTTTTGAAAACTTTAAGGTTACCGGCTTACCTCGCTTCACTCTTTCGCGTGGAAATATAATCTGGCAAGCTGGTGCAAACTCACAGCCACAGCCTGGTCACGGAAAGCATATTGAAAGAGCCGCTTTCCCATCTGCAAACAGAGCCTCATCCACTTGGAAGGATCTAATCGCACCGCGCCCAATCTTACGCGATAAAAAACATATGCCTATAGGGGTTTGAACGTCATCCCTGTTGAAACTTAAAGGAGAGATTCATGACTAAAAAAATTATGTGTGCATTTGGTACAGATATCGACTCAGTAGCAGGTTGGATTGGGTCTTATGGCGGTGGCGACAGCCCATCTGATATTCAACGCGGTATATTCGCGACCGAAGTTGGAATACCACGATTGTTGAAATTATTTAAAAAATATGACATGCAAACTAGCTTTTTCATTCCTGGGCATAGTCTGGAGACTTTTCCCAAGGAAATGCAGATGATCGTTGAGGCCGGCCACGAGGTAGGCGCACATGGATATATGCACGAAAACCCAGTAGCGATGACCCCTACTCAAGAAGAAGATGTTTTGGTCAAGTCAATTGAGCTGATAGAAAAACTTACTGGAAAGGTTCCGACAGGATATGTTGCCCCCTGGTGGGAAATGTCAAACTCAACAGCAGCTCTTTTACAAAAATACAGTTTTTCGTACGATCACAGCCAAATGTACCGTGATTTTCAGCCATTTTATGCGCGCGTTGGAGACGAGTGGAACGTAATTGATTATACAACATCCGCGTCCGAGTGGATGCATCCACTTAAGCATGGAAAAGAAATCGACTTGGTTGATATTGGTGCTAATTGGTATGTGGACGATTTACCCCCAATGCTATTTATGAAAAAATCCCCCAACAGTCATGGCTTTGTGAGCCCACGGGACATAGAGCAGTTGTGGCGAGATCAATTTGACTGGGTGTATAGGGAAATGGATTATGGAGTTTTTGCTCTAACTATACACCCAGATGTTTCAGGCAGACCACAGGTGTTATTAATGCTTGAGCGATTAATCGAATATATCAACGGTCATGAGGGATGCGAATGGATGACTTTCGACGCAATCGCAAATGATTTTAGATCGCGGTATCCTTTCGATGGTGAGGCCCGCCCGGAGGTGATCTGATATGTGTGGAAGCTGCGGGTTTCCCGCAGCTCCGGGCCACTGGACTGAGTCCGGGGCAGCCAGCGCCCCTGACAGATTAAGGGAACGTTTGCGGCGTGTGAAAATTTTAAAAAAAGTGTTGAAAGTTGCTAGTCTATCTGTCCACGATGGGGGGCTAGTGCCTGGGATACAACTCTATGATTTAAGTGGAAGACAGGTCATAGTGCAAGATCTCGAACAGTTATGGATAGAGGCCGAAAAGCTGTCAGGTAAGCCTTTTGATCCGCTAAATCCAATATTTTTGACTGCTGATAATTAGAATGGCAGATACCCGAATTCGTCTGACAATTGTTGGAGGTTATCTAGGCTCTGGCAAGACAACCTGGCTGCGACACCAATTGCACGAGGGTAACTTTACCAGGTCACATATAATCATAAACGAAGCAGCGGAAATACCAATCGATAACACACTTTTGTCTGGAGCCTCTGGACTCAGTGTTTTGGCAGGTGGCTGTGTTTGTTGCGAAGGAAAACTTGATTTACTCAAAGAACTAAAATGTATTTGTGACCAACGCAGCGGTCTACAAAATGGTAGGCAACGAATTGATCATATTATTCTGGAGACGAGTGGTCTGGCAGACCCTGCATCGATTGTCACGTTAATACAAACTGATTCAATACTCATTCGGCAGATTGTTATTCGTGAAACTATAGTGGTAGCGGATGCAGTCAACGCTCTGGAGCAGATGCAGGTAGATGCACTTGGGCGCTCTCAAATTGAGGCGGCCGATCAAATTATATTAACTAAAACAGACTTAGTTGGCCATGAACATCTGCTGTGCCTTTCAGCATCGTTAGCAGCTGTTAATCCTGCCGCAGCGCTTAGCGCGGCCGTTTACGGTAGTGATGTCAAATTACCTCCGATCTCTCCAAACACGGCGCTTTATGAATTGCCAAATATATCAACAAATGTACGACTTCCGATCAGCGCTGTACAACTTGATCTAGGAGTGACGCCGGACTGGACGGCCTTTACTGTCTGGTTATCCGCACTTTTGCATGTACGGGGCTGTGAGATAGTTCGAGTTAAAGGTCTAATCAGTACACCTGCCGGTCTACTTTTGCTGCAAGCCGTTCGAAATGTGATTCAGTCACCGGAGGTTCTTCCTGACAATAGCGTCGAACTTATCTTACAAAATAAAATCGCTGTGATTGGGTATGGATTTAAAAAGCAAGATTTAATTAAATCGGTTCAATATTTTTCCAATCCGGGATGATTTTAACTTGGGGCTGACCCAGATAACTACTTCAAGTGACGCATAACCCATTATCTTAGCGTTATAACTGTCTTTAAGGGTCACTGTTGTTAAAACGCCACTCACATTCCTTCAAACATAGACCAAATTGAGCCCTGGGAATACCATTGAATTTGCTCATATGCCGCTTGGCTTGGTTCCAGAAATTCTCGATGCCATTGATATGGTTGTGGCGGTCGGCAAATAGCTTAGAATGGTTTATGCGGAAGTGGTGGAAATCCGACACATCCAGCACGCTGTAGCTTCTCCAGCAGTCTGAATATACGATACTATCCGGCACAACCTTGCGCTTGATGATCGGGATCAGAGTGGCTCCTGAAGTATTTGGGATAATCTTGGTGTAAACCTTTCCACCCCTTTTAATAGGCCAAATACANGGATTTTACCCACAGCACCGCGCCCACGTTTTCCGTTCNGTCTGCCACCAAAGTAGCTTTCATCAACTTCAATTTCTCCGCCAAACATAGCTTCGCTTTCAGCTTCCAGTTTATAGGCGATAATTTCGCGCAGCCGGAGAAAATAAAAGGCTGCTGTCTTGCGGTGTACACCGCAAAGGCTGGCCGTAGTTCGTGCTGTCGATCCCGAAACAAAATGCTCCATGAGGCGATCTTGTTTGTAGGGACTTAGCGTCTCTTTCTCATGCTTCCCATTATAACCTCTTCTTAGGTTATCTGGGTCAGCCCCTATAACTTTTTAAACACGACCAATTTGGGAGTTTCCCACTGGTTTCAATGAAAAATTTTAATTGATTGTAACTCCAGCCTGAGAAACCATTGCATGTAGCAGAACATTCGTGCCTGCAGCAAGATCCTGGGCTGACGCAAATTCGTCTACATTGTGACTTATTCCTTTGCGGCACGGCACAAATATCATCGCAGTTGAAGCCTTTAAAGCTATGTTGCACGCATCATGCAAGGCGCCACTAGTTATGCGCTCGTATCTATAGTGTAAATTAATTGCAGCATTTTCGAGGGTATTAACCAGATCTTTATCAAATATGGTTGGTGCTATATTGGCCGTTTGCTCTGTTCTGCTCTGGCAGCCATTAGCTAAGGAAATTGATTGGCATAACTCTGAGCATTGCCGGAACATCTCCTGCAGAACGCTCTCCTTTGGGTGACGCATATCTATCAGAAAAGAAGCTTTATTTACTATTGTACTTGGACCATCGGTAGAAGTCTGTAAACGACAAACGCTAAGGCGCGCATCTGACCCAGATGAGCATCCTATCTGGTTTACAGCATCAATTATTCTTGCCGCAGTTAAAAGAGCATCCTGTCGCATGTCTAATGGAACTGTGCCGGCGTGGCCATTCGTGCCTAAAATCTCGACATTCATCCACTTTAAACCTTGAACTGCGGTTACAATACCAACCTGTTTCTTGTGGGCTTCCAACATAGGTCCCTGCTCAATATGAAGTTCGATGAAAGTACCAAGATTTAATTCATTTCGAATATCCCCTCCCTGCCAACCACGGGCTTTGGCTTCGTCGCCAAACCGCGCGCCATCGATGGCTTGAGTTTGATTTAAATTTCCATCACTTATATTTCCAACGAACCAATTTGAGCCAAGAACTCCAGGTGAAAACCTTACACCTTCCTCATTAGTCCAATTTATGACTGCAAGTGGTGCGTTCGTTTTAATGCCTACATCTTTAATTGTCTCAATAACTTCTAGCGCAGCTAAAACTCCAGAAACACCGTCAAAACGCCCCCCATTAGGCTGAGTGTCCAGATGGCTTCCAGATCCGATTAATGGCAAGCTATCATCTGCGCCTGATAGGATGCCAAACATATTTGCCGCATGATCAGTTTTAACTATTAGGCCAGCCTCTTTGCACCAGTTTGAAAAAACCATTCTAGCCGCCGAATCTTCTTCTGAAAGCGCTAGACGACAACTTCCACCTCCTGGAATTGCCCCTATCTTAGCCAGTTCCATATGACGCGCCCACAGGCGCGAAGCGTTAATTTCCACACCATCTAAAATTTCTAAAAGTTCAGGCAAAGCTATATCTTTCTTTTCATGTCCAATGCATAAATTTGCAAGACTTTCAGTAAAGTTAGTTTGATCAATTAAAACTACGCGGAACTACTTACTCAGGCCTTTATCCATAACGATAAACTAACTCAGACTTGCAAAACCACAAATAATAAAATGCGAAATATACTTTAATAAATATTAGGCAGCTGTAAAACAAATAGGGACACCCATCAGATTGCTGGTATAGCCTAAATCTATGCGCTCAATAATTGAAGCCACTTGGCGAAAGCAGCGGCACAGTTCAGCTTGAAATTGGTGCGTGATTAGAGATGGTGTTCCCCCAATTCAACTTTACAGCTAGCCCCTGTTGATCCTTTAGCGGACCAGAATGGCCGAGAGGGATGAATGGGACTATTGAAGTCTTTTAGAAGATCGCCACTGTACCGAGCAGAGAACGTTTCTATGGCATTCCAGCATCAGAGTTTACGGTTCTGAATGTGGTCGCACCGCTGACCCTAAAGTGGCGATGGCTGAGTTACCCACAGCCGCCGTGATGGCATCGCTCAGGGCATTTACTACAAATGCTCTAAGGACTTCATGGAAGCTGGGAAGCGGCGCCTTTTTGGCGACACGGCACGTGCCGCAAACACTGACGAGGGGAAGGACCTTCGTCGTGAAGCGTGTGACCTGAAGGAAGTTGTGGCCAAGCAAACACTGGAACTCCGCTTGCTTAAAAAAAGCATGTTCGACGGTGGGGGAGGCCACGAATGAGATATGTTGCATCTGAGAAGTTGGAGATCATCAGGCTGGTTGAACAAAGCCACCTGTCAGCACGACTGACGCTGGCAAAGCTCGGTATCCTATGCACCACATTCTATAGCAGGTATGATCGTTACCTCCAGCGTGGCGAGGCTAGCCTGCAAGACCAATCACCAAAACCAAGGCACGTCTGGAACCGCATCCCAGATGTGGTCCGGCGCAAGGTGGTCAACCTAGCGTTGCAGGAGACAGAGCTGTCGCCACGCGAGCTGGCAGTTACGTTCACAGATCAAGAAGGCTATTTTGCATCAGAGGCTTCGACATATCGGGTGCTGAAGGCATACGATCTGATTACTAGTCCCGCCTTCATTGTCATCAAGGCTTCCAGTGAGTTTACTGATAAAACCACAGCTATCAACCAGCTTTGGCAAACCGACTTCACATATCTGAAGGTCATTGGCTGGGGTTGGTTCTATCTCAGAACGATCCTCGACGATTACAGCCGCTACATCATCTCATGGAAAATTTGCACCAAAATGAGGACTGAGGATGTTACTGACACGTTGGATTTGGCTTTAGCAGCGTCAGGATGTGGCCAAGTTCACGTCGCCCATAAGCCTCTCCTGCTGAGTGATAACGGCTCTAGCTACGTCTCTGCAGAGTTGGCTGAATGGTTGCAGGACAAAGGCATGAAGCACTCCCGCGGTGCGCCGTATCACCCCCAAACTCAGGGCAAGATCGAGCGTTGGCATCAAACTTTGAAGAACCGTTTCTTGCTGGAAAACTACTTCCTGCCCGGCGATCTCGAAGCCCAAATCCAGGCCTTTGTCGATCATTACAACCACCAACGCTACCACGAGAGCCTGAGCAACGTCACATCCTCCGACGTATACTTCGGACGCGACAATACCATTCTACAACAACGGGAAAGGATCAAACGAAAGACACTCGAAACACGGCGCTTGTATCACAAACCATGCGCCGCATAATGTAACCAACAAGATGAGCCAAACTATCTCTTAGTTTAAGCTGCTAATGGTGCCAAAAACCCTGACGACGGATACTATAATAAAATTACCTAGCTGAAAGTTTTCTATGAGTAGAGTTTTTCAAAGTCATATAGCGATGTTGGGATTTTCAATTTTGATTGCGGGATCCTTCTCACTTGGATCGATGGTTGCGAACGATATTTCACCGATTGCTCTGACCGCTGTACGCTTTGTTTTGGCAGCTTTTATTGTTGGCTCTGTTGCCCTTTTCAGTGGCTCAATTGCCCGCAAGGAACTGACAGCATCTTGGCGCTACTTTGTGCTAGGCGGCACATATTCGTTGTATTTAATCCTGATGTTTGAGGGGCTAAAAACCGCGAGCCCAGTTTCAGCGGTTGCAGTATTTACGCTCATTCCGGCGATGTCTTGTTGGTTGGGATTCGTTATTTTAAGTCAAATGGTAAGCGGTCGAACTTTGCTGGCCGTTGTTATTGGGGCCACAGGTTCTTTGTGGGTGGTCTTCCGTGCTGACTTTCTTGCCTTGACGGTGTTTTCGGTTGGCAGAGGCGAATTGATTTATTTTGTGGGATGTGTGGCCTATGCCTTTATGCCGATCTTGTTTCGCGGTCTCAATCGGGGAGAAAACCCTGTTATGGTAACGTTTGGATTGCTGGTCAGCGGGGCGTTGATCCTATGCTTGTTTGGCGCGGGTGAGATCATACAAACGGATTGGAAGGGGCTTCCAGGCTTGGTATGGATTGCGATTTTCTATGTGGCGGTTTTTGCAACTGTGGTCACATCTGCCTGTCTACAATTTGCCTCCATGCATTTGCCTGCGGCGAATGTGATGGCTTACACCTATTTGACGCCAACTTGGGTATTGCTCTGGGAGATTTTGTTGGGCCATGATATGCCGCCATTCTGGATATGGGGCGGGGTGTTGCTGACGGCTGTTTCGGTTATCGTATTGTTAAGAGCCTCTCCAAAAAACTAGGTTTGTGACCCCTTGCGGGTACTGTCAGACAAAACTAACTTAAGACAGGGTGGGTGGTTTCGTAGCTTCGCCGTATGACAAAACACTCCCCATTCCGCCACATTGATCTTCCCCCCTAAATCAGTTTGGGAAGGAGCATGTTGAAATAGGCTCGCAAGCGCCTTAGGCTTGGTAAGTATGGCTCGACCAAACCCACATCGCCCCTTTGTGCCGAGCCCAGAAATGGTGAAGCGACTGCCCGAGATTACAGGGAATGAAATAAATGGGCTGGGTGAAAAATTACCTCGAAGACCTGATCATGTTTTCTGGGCCCCAGACCCTAATGAAATTGCTTTTGGTGAAGTGCAGAAGTGGTTCTATATGTGCCAGCCTGACAGCACAGAAATGGCCGCCGAAAGAGCCAAAAGACAAGCAGTTTCTGATGCCGCTTTACCTGATATGAACCCGGTTGCCTTAGAGAAGTCGCCAATTGAATGGACCAACTCGTTAGACCAGTTTGTTGGATCTGGAGTTTGTGAGATGGTTGGCGTTACTACTCTGCAATCAGACTGGATATTCGAAAAGCACAGTACAACATTCCAAAAAATAATCATGGTCGGAGTTCACCATGAATATGAGGAAATAAAACACGCTCCAGATTTTCGTGCTGGGATCGAGGTGGTTCGCCAATATGGCCGCGCAGCAGCTGCAGCAAAGAAAATTACAGGCTGGCTAATGGAGCAGGGCTGGAACGCTGAAGCATTGACAGGACCAATGGCCGGAAAGGTTGTGATGATACCACCTGCACTAGAGTGTGGGTTTGGTGAGCTAGGGAAGCATGGCTCTTTGATTAACCCAGAGTTTGGATCATCCTTTCGATTGGCCGCGATTTTGACCAATGCTCCTTTTGCGGATANTCCTAAAAGAGAGTTTGGAATTGATGAGTTCTGCTCCAAATGCAGAATTTGTGAAGATGCATGTCCCCCAATAGCTATTCAGCCCGACAAGCAAGTGGTTCGTGGAGTAGAGCGTTGGTATGTCGATTTTGATGCATGTATACCTTACTTTGCGGAAAACTCTGGCTGTGCAATTTGCATTGTAGAGTGCCCTTGGTCACGGCCCGGCGTTGGCATAAATCTAGCGGAAAAATTAGTAAAGCGATCGACGCGTCACACAGATGCTTGAGCTACAAAAGGGCAATCGAAGCGCCGCTCTTACTGAGTGGCGCCAATTATTGCGCGCATAGATTCAGGCTGCGCTAGCAATCCGATGCGAGTTCTCATTAACTTTACAATACCAGCAGGTTGTTGGTGGCCTCATACGTCTAGCGTATGA
>JGI20157J14317_10001285_pt1 | contig 23652 bp, 19 predicted proteins | sample COG_07_FD_14317 | JGI IMG/M metagenome (IMG submission 14317)
ATCTCTAGCAAAGAGTATAAAAATAGTATTTCATCTCCAATAATAAAAATAGCTATCATGGCAATTTCATTAGGAATGATAGTTATGTTAATTGCAATAGCAACAGGAGACGGTCTTCGAGAAAAAATTAGAAGTAAAATTTCTGGTTTTAAAGGACATGTTCAAATTACAAATTATGATGCGAATAATTCTGATGGCTCTGTCATTCCTATTGATAAAAATCAAAAATTTTACCCAAGTTTTTCAAATATAGAGGGAATAAAAAACGTTCAAGTTTATGCCAATCAAGTTGGATTAATTAGAACAAAAACAGATTTTGAGGGAATAATTTTTAAAGGAGTTTCCTCAGATTATGATTGGACTTTTTTTAAGGAATATTTAATTTCAGGAAATCTTCCAAACTTTAATCAAAAAAGAACAAGAGATATTCTATTGTCCTCAACAGTCGTCAATAGATTAAAATTACAATTAAATGATACCATTAATGCAACTTTCTTTAAAAGCAATACGAATAAATTGCCTTCAAATAGAAAATTAGTTATTGTAGGTATTTATGATACTGGTTTTTTGGAATTTGATAAAAATATGATGATTGGAGATATTAGACAAGTTCAAAGATTAAATAAATGGAAATCAAATGAGGTTGGAGGGTTTGAAATTATTTTAGAAAATTTTGATGATTTAAGTTTAAAAGGGAATGAAATTTATAGAGAGATAGATTCAACTTTAGATGCTACCACTATAGCTGCAAAATACCCTGCTCTTTTTGAATGGATAGAACTTTTTGATAATAACACATGGTTTATCATAGTAATTATGATCTTAGTAGCAGGTATAAATATGATTACTGCACTTTTAGTATTGATTTTAGAGCGAATACCTATGGTAGGTGTTTTGAAGTCTCTGGGGAGTTCTAATTGGAGCATACGAAAGATTTTTTTATACAATGCCTCTTATTTAATTTTTATTGGATTATTTTGGGGAAATTTAGCAGGTTTAACCTTGCTTTTTATTCAGAAATACGGAGGATTTATTACTCTAGATCCTGCAACATATTATGTTTCAGAGGTCCCCGTTAGTATCAATTTGTTATCTATAGTTTTATTAAATATAGGGACCTTAATAGTGTGTTTTGTTATGTTAATTATTCCTTCCATTATTATAACAAAGATTGAGCCTTCTAAATCTATCAAATTTGCTTAATAATCTACTTCTGAAAACACCTGTCCCAAGAAGGTTATCTCTAAAATATTTTGTTCCTTTACATCATAATTTATAATTAAATGCAATACGCTAATAATATTTTAGAAACTATTGGAAATACTCCATTAGTTAAGTTAAATCATTTAACAAAAGATTTACCATGTTTAGTGCTTTCAAAATATGAAACTTTTAATCCAGGAAATTCTGTAAAAGATAGAATGGCATTACAAATGATTGAAGATGCAGAAGCAGATGGACGTTTAAAGCCAGGAGGAACTATTATTGAGGGTACNTCAGGGAATACAGGTATGGGATTAGCATTGGCAGCTGTAATTAAAGGATATAAGTGTATTTTTGTAATGGCAGATAAACAATCTAAAGAAAAAGTTGATATTCTCAGAGCAGTAGGAGCAGAGGTAGTAGTTTGCCCAACTGATGTTGAGCCAGATGACCCCAAATCTTATTATTCAGTGTCTAAAAAATTAGGAAAAGAAACCCCTAATTCATGGTACGTAAACCAATATGATAATCCAAGTAATTGTAAAGCACATTTTAAAAGCACTGGTCCAGAAATATGGGAACAAACCAGTGGTAAAATAACTCATTTTGTTGTAGGAGTTGGAACAGGTGGAACTATTTCCGGTGTTGGTAGCTACTTGAAAATGATGAATCCCAGCATCAAAATTTGGGGAATAGACACCTATGGATCTGTTTTTAAAAAATATCATGAAACTGGTGTTTTTGATGAAAATGAGATTTATCCCTATGTTACCGAAGGAATCGGAGAAGATATCTTGCCACTTAATGTAAACTTTTCTTTGATTGATGGATTTACTAAAGTAACTGATAAAGATGCAGCAATTTATACTCAAAGACTTGCAAAAGAAGAAGGAATGTTTTTAGGGAATTCTGCAGGAGCAGCTATTAAAGGTCTCCTACAATTAAAAGAACATTTTACAAAAGATGATGTGGTAGTGGTTTTGTTTCATGATCATGGAAGCAGATATGTTGGAAAAATGTTTAATGATGATTGGATGCGTGAACAGGGGTTTATTTAGGATATTTTTTAAATTATTTCACTTGTTACGAACTTAGAGTGTCAGACCTTGTCCATGACGTTATTAAAATAACAAACTATTGATAAATAGTACCTTAGTAATTTAATTTATAAAATTAAAAAACCATCTCCTAGGAGATGGTTTTGTAGTTAAAACTAATTCAAATCACTTTAAAAAATCAAATAATCAAATTTTTAAAATATATTTCAACTACTGTGCCAGAATTAGTTATTAAGATTTTTTAGTGTTAAAAAAATATAATTTTCACAATTAATTAACTTTATAGGTTAATTTTTACAAAAAAAAATCTGAGGATGTTACTGCTTCTTCGATTACTTTGCGTGCTTGTGAGCCTTGTAAGAAGAACGAACTAATGCACCACTTTCTACATACATAAAACCCATTTCTAGGCCTAAAGTTTCATATTTTTTAAACTGACTAGGAGTAATAAATTCTTTAACTGGTAGGTGTTTTTTTGTAGGTTGTAAGTACTGACCAATTGTTAAAACATCTAATCCAACCCCTTGAAGATCTTTCATTGTTTGAATGACTTCTTCCTCTGTTTCTCCCAATCCCAACATTAATCCTGTTTTGGTTCTCATTCCTTTTGCTTTCAGATATTTAAGAACCCCTATACTTCTATCATATTTGGCTTGAATACGAACTTCTCTAGTGAGTCTTCTTACAGTCTCCATGTTGTGAGAAACCACTTCTGGATGTACTTCTATAATTCGATCTATCTGTGCGGTTTTACCTTGAAAATCCGGAATCAATGTTTCTAGAGTTGTATTGGGATTAGATCTGCGTATGGCCTCTACTGTTTCTGCCCAAATAATTGAACCTCCATCTTTTAAATCATCTCTATCTACTGAGGTAATTACTGCATGTTTAATATTCATAAGTTTAATTGACCTAGCCACTTTCTCTGGCTCATCCCATTCCACTGTTTCTGGTCGTCCTGTTTTAACACCGCAAAAACCACAAGAGCGTGTGCAAATGTTTCCTAAAATCATAAATGTAGCAGTACCTTCACCCCAACATTCACCCATATTTGGACAACTTCCACTAGTGCATATGGTGTTTAATTTATACTTATCTACAAGTCCTCTAAGTTCAGTGTATTTTTTACCTACCGGTAACTTTACGCGCAACCAATCTGGTTTTTTTTCACGTTTAGGAAGAACAGCTGTATCGTTTACCATTTGCAATTAATAATTTTCGCAAAGTTACGAAGAAAACAATTAAAAATTCAATAAGAACCACGCACTAAATACAATTAAAAAAATAATTCCACAGACACTTAATATCTTTAGATATAAAGAGGGTTGGTGTTTTTTTGGTGTGTGTTTTCCACTAATTAAAATAAAGTTTAAAATTGCATAAAAAGGGGCTGTAAGAAAAGAAAGTATAGTTGCTATTTTTACCATTAAACCCATGTTATCTCTGAAGTATCTCAAGATGATGAAGGTTCCTATCCCTAAAAGAATAATCCAAAACCAATAGCCTAATTTTATTTTTTCAGAAAACAATAAATCATTGGCTTTAGACATTGTTCTTGGTGAAGCATCTAGGGTAGTAATGGTAGTGCTAAACATGGTTGTAAATGCTGCTATGGAAATAAATATATAAGTAAATTTACCTAAGTTTTGTGTATATAGTGCTATTAATTGACTAGCAAAAACATCTCCTTTGGTAGAGAAACTTTTACCAGAATTATACATTACCAAAGCGCCTAAAATTACAAAACATACAGCTAGGAATATGGTTCCAACATAACCAACATTAAAATCGAAAATGGCTTGTTTAGTTGTTGTTGTTTTTAATGTTGCTTTATCTTTTTCTAAGGACCATATAGATTGCCATATAGAAACATCTAAAGGTGCTGGCATCCATCCTAAAAATGCAATTAAAAAAGTAATTTCAATAGTATCTTTCGGAAATACTTGAGTAAATGTAAACGCCTGGTTATTTTTCATGAGGGCCACACTAACTGCGATAAGAGTACAAATAGTTAAAACCAAAATAACGTATTTCATTAAGCTATCTAAAAGTTTATATTTACCAATAAGTAATAAAGAAATACTAAGAATTGTAATTAATATAGACCAAGTAGCCATATCAAATAAACCAAAAAGATTAACGGCTAATCCTGCAGTAACTATGGTAACAGCAGCTTGTATAATAAACATAGTAACAAAACTTATGCTATAACTAACTACTAAAATACCTTTTCCTAGTTTTTTATAACCATCTAATAATGTCTCTCCCGTTGCAGCAGCATAACGAGGTCCAAATTGGAAAAAAGGATATTTAAAAAGAGCAGCAATTAATAGTGCCCATAATAAACCAAAACCAAAATCGGCACCAGCTCTAGTTGATTGAACCAAGTGAGATACTCCTACAGCAGCTCCAGCAAAAAGTAATCCTGGCCCTAAAGATTTAAACATCAATTTTTTCATTAAGATTTGTTTATAATCTCTGCTAATATTTTTTTCGCTCTTAAAAGTTTTATTTTTACGTTATTCATTGGCTCATTAATTTCATGAGAAATTTCTTTATAACTCAATTCTTTGAAATAACGTAAATGAATGACTTCTTGATATTTTGGTTTCAACTGTTTGATGTCTAATAATAATTTTGCTAAATTTTGTTCCATGATGATTTTATCTTCTGGAGTTGGGTTATCATCAATAATTTCATAAGCCTCTGCTTCCTGACTTTGAGAAGAGGATAGATTAATGGAGGTTTTGTTTTTTCTTATGAAATCTATATGTATATTTTTTGAAATTGTAATCAGCCAGGTTTTAAATTGATATTTTTCATTAAAAGTGTTGATTTTATCAAAAGCTTTCGAAAAAGATTGAATAGTAATATCTTCAGCGTCATTCTCGTTTTTTGTTCTTTTTAGCTGGTAATTGTAGACATCTGACCAGAAATAGTGTAACAAAAAGTTAAAAGAAACTTGGTTTCCTTCTTTTGCTTTTTGAATGTTAGCAATTAAAATTTCCTTTGTTATTTTCAATGCCTAAAATTAAATAGAGTTTGTCATAAATATAGCAAATTGGAATAAAACTAAATAAATAATCAAGTTGAATTGCTGCAGTAGCTATAAAATACAGGTTAAAGTAGGAAAGACATCAGTCTTTAATTATGAGAAGGTTCGGCACAATCTTGAAACTGATCGGGTGTTTTCCCGCAAAAACCACATGCTTCACCATCTTTATTTAATACTGGATTTTGACTCGCACAAGTTCCAGCAAATTCACCATCTTTTTTTGCCCAAATTTTTATAGCTATACCAGCAACACCTAATGCTAATAATCCAATGGTTAATAAAATAAGTTTCATAGTAAAATGTTTTATTGTACAAATATACTCTTTCTTAGAGAGAAAATAGTTTTGCTTCGTACCAATATTAAGTTGGATTTTTTACTTAAACCAACTGAAATAACTAATTTTATTATGAATTATTTAATAATATTTACTTCAATTTCTAGTTTAATTTCAAAAGTGTCTAAAATTGTTTTTTGAATTTTCTTTGCAAGACTTAAGATGTCATTTCCTTGGGCATTGTTATAATTTACTAAAACAAGAGCTTGTTTTTCATGAACCCCGCAGTCTCCGAATCGTTTTCCTTTAAAACCAACAGTTTCTATTAACCAACCCGCTGGTATTTTATATGAAAAAGTGCTAGCTGTGTTGTTGTTTGCTTCTGTTTTATAAAACGGAATAGTTGGATATTTTTCTTGCAGTTTTATAAATTTTTCAGAGGAAATAACTGGGTTTTTAAAAAAACTACCGCTATTTCCAATTTTTTTAGGATCTGGTAATTTAGATTTTCTGATGTATATCACTGCATCTGAAACATCTTTGATTGTTGGATTGATAATGTTCTTAGCGGTCAGTTGTTGTTCAATAGCTCCATAATTTGTATGTAATTGATGTTGCTTTTTGCTGAGTTTGAAGCTAACTGAAGTAATAACAACTTTATCTTTTAATTCATTTTTAAATATTGAATTTCTGTAATCAAAATTACATTCTTTGTTAGTAAATTGAAATTTTTTGGAATTATTGATGTATAAACCCTCTACTTTAGTAATTACATCTTTAACTTCAACACCATAAGCACCAATATTTTGAATTGGAGAAGTTCCTACATGTCCTGGTATTAAAGAAAGATTCTCTAAACCACCATAATTTTGAGAAATACACCATACTACAAATTCATGCCAATTTTCTCCTGAATTTACAGTTAAAAAAACTTCATTTTCATTTTCAAAATCAACAGAAATTCCCTTAATATTAATATATACAACAAGCTTATTGATGTTTTGAGTGAGAAGCATATTGCTACCTCCACTAAGCAAAAAAATATTTTTTTCTTGTGCTAAAATTTTTTGAAGATTGTATACACTATCTACACTAACAAACCTTTTAGCAAAAACATCTATTCCAAACGTATTGTAAGCTTTAAGAGATATGTTTTGTTGTATATTCAAGTTGTAAGTATTGTAAAAAAATAAATTAAGAATAACTAAATTGAGTTAGTTCAAACTTACATTTTTTATTTTTGATAACTTATCAATGCCATTTTTAAAATTTCTACACATCTAATTAATTCCTCTTTGTTTAAAACATATGCCAGACGAATTTGATTTTTACCCTCACCTTTAGTTGAGTAAAAGCCACTTGCTGGAGCAACCATTAAAGTTTCATGCTTATGATCAAATTTTTCTAACATCCATTGAGCAAAATGATCAGCATCATCGACTGGTAATTCAGCTACACAGTAGAATGCTCCTTTTGGGTTAGCAACTCTTACACCTTTTATTCGTTTTAATTCAGAAATTAGAATATTTCTTCTGGAAACATATTCTTTGGTAACTTTTTCAAAATAATTTTGAGGAGTATCAAGAGCAGCTTCACTAGCTAAAAGAGCATAAGTTGGCGGACTTAATCTAGCCTGAGAAAATTTAATAGTAGTATTCATAAATTCCTGATTCCTGGAAACTATACAGCCAATTCTAGCACCACACATACTATAACGCTTTGATACAGAGTCAATCATAATAGCATTTTCTTCTAAGCCAGGTTCAGACATTACAGAGTGATGTTGATGACCATCATAAGTAAATTCTCTGTAAACTTCATCGGCAATTAAGAATAAATCATATTTTAAAACAAGTTGTTTTAATTTTTGAATCTCATCTTTGCTGTAAAGATATCCTGTTGGATTTCCTGGATTACAAATTAAAATAGCCTTAGTTTTTGAAGTGATTAATTTCTCAAAGTCTTCAATACATGGTAATGCAAAGTTATCTTCAATTTTTGAAATTACTGGAACTACAGTAACACCGGAAGCAGTTGAGAATCCATTATAATTTGCATAAAACGGCTCCGGTATAATAATTTCATCTCCAGGGTCGGTAATACTACCAATGGTAAATAAAAGAGCTTCAGAACCCCCTGTAGTTACATTGATATTTGTAGCATTAATATTAATGTTATTCTTTTCATAGTATTTAGCAAGTTTTTCTCTATAATCTTCAGACCCTTCAGACCTAGCATAAGAGAGTACTTTTAATGTGTTTTCTTTTACTGCATCTAGAGCAGCTTTAGGTGTTTCAATATCAGGTTGACCAATATTTAAATGATAAACCTTAGTACCGTTCTTTTTTGCTGCTTCTGCATATGGAACTAGTTTCCTTATAGGAGATTGTGGCATTAAAAGCCCTTTATTAGAAATTAATGGCATTTATAGTGGTAATTGAAATTCTTTTGCAAATTTGCAAAATATATTTAAGATAAATGTAAGTATTGTGTCAAGTCATTAATAAAATATGTTACAGTAAAAATATTTTTTCTTTTGGCATAATAAATGCAGTGTATTCCCTTTAAATTTTCCATGAAAAAAATAGTTCAAATTTATTTAATCTTATTTTTTGGTGTCTGTATTAATTTAAACAGTCAAAGCAAAGGGTTTCGTTTGATAGGTACTCAGAATTCTTATCAAGACATTAGTTTTCAATTCATTAATAATCTTATAGTAATTCCAATTCAAGTTAATGATAAAAAACTAAATTTCATTTTGGATTCAGGAGTTAGTAAAACCATAGTCTTTAATTCATCGAGGGTAGATACCATACTCTCAAATTTTCAAAACAAATATAAGCTTAAGGGATTGGGTAAAGGATTACCAGTAAATGCAATTATTTCTAAAAATAACCTTTTTAAAATTAATAACTTAATTGCTGTAAATAAGAATGTGTATGTTGTCTTAAGAGATGACTTTGATCTGTCATCAAAGATGGGAATTACTATTCATGGTGTTATTGGATATGATATTTTTTCTGATTTAATTTTAAGAATTAATTATAAGAGTAAAAAAATCCGTTTTTATAATCCCTCACAATACCAACAAAAAATATGCAGTAAATGTGAAGTACTGCCTATAACTATATTTCAAAAGAAACCATACATAGACCTATCTTTAAAATTAAATAATACTTCAAAAATAATTCCAATTAAAATGCTCATAGATTCTGGTGGCTCAGATGCTATTTGGTTATTTGAATACAGTAATGAGAACATTGTAACGCCAGAGAATTTTTTTACTGATTTCTTGGGTGTTGGGTTGAGTGGAACAGTATACGGTAAACGCAGTAGAATCTTTTCTTTAGGGTTAGGAAAATTTTTATTGAAAAAACCTACAGTTTCTTTTTTAGACACACTTTCAACAAAAGAAGCGAGAAGATTCAATAAAAGAAACGGAAGTATTGGAACTGGTATATTGAAACGATTTACTGTATGGTTTGATTATCCTAATAACCGATTAATGTTAAAAAAGAATAATTCTTTTAATGAGGAGTTTAATTATAACATGAGCGGTTTAGAGGTGGTTTATGATGGGAAGATTCTGGTAGAAGAATTATCAAGAAATTACAGTAGTGGAAGGGGAGAAACACCAGATCCAAATGGCAACAGAAAATATATTAGTTTAATTAAAAGTTATGAATATAAATTTAAACCTAACTATAGGATTAATGATGTGTTGAAGGGTTCTCCTGCAGATATAGCTGGAGTTATGAAAGACGATATTTTAATTAAAATAAACGGAAATCCTGCTTATAATTTTCAGTTACATGAAATAATTTCTATTTTTCATAAAAAGGAAAATAATTTAATTCGTTTGACTTTAATGAGAGATAATAAAAAAATTAAAATTCAATTTAATTTAAAAAAGATTATCTAATTATCTTCTGAAAGCATACTTTTTTTCTTTTCAGGCATAGAAATTCTTTCTACATATCCTTTAATCTTTATCATTTTTCTCTCTGTTTTAGCATTTGAGAAAATAGTAATGGCCTTAGAAAATCCTCCAATTCTTTTTGTATCATAAGAAACTTCAATTTTACCTTTTTCACCGGGCATTATGGGTTGGTCAGGCTTTTTTGGTACTGTACATCCACAAGAGGCTTGAACTCTAGTTATTATCAAAGGAGATTTTCCTGTATTGGTGAATTCAAATACACGAGTGCCATTTGAGCCCAATGAAATTTTACCATAATTTATAGTTTCTGTTAGAAATTTAAATACTGGTTTTAAATCATCAACTTCTTGAGCAAAAGAACTAATATTAAAAAATAAAAATGTAATAAGTATGTGAATGCTTTTCATAAGAATTTATTTTATAAATTAACTCTAACAAAATTAATCAAAAAAACTTCAACACACTTTTAAATACTTCAGATAATTGTACTTTTGTCAATTACTGGTTAAAATTATTAAAAGGTATGAATATTCCATCTAAATATGATGCAAGTTTAGTTGAAAGTAAATGGTACGACTACTGGATGAAAAACAATTATTTTCATTCAGAAGTTGATGAAAGGGAACCTTACACCATAGTTATTCCACCTCCAAATGTTACGGGTGTATTGCATATGGGACACATGCTTAATAATACCATACAAGACGTTTTAATAAGGCGTGCCCGTTTACTGGGAAAGAATGCTTGTTGGGTTCCTGGAACAGACCACGCCTCAATCGCTACAGAAGCAAAAGTAGTTGCAAAATTAAAAGAACAAGGAATTGATAAAAACGATCTCACTCGTGAAGAATTTCTTACACACGCTTGGCAATGGAAACATGAGTATGGAGGTATTATATTAGATCAGCTTAAGAAATTAGGAGCTTCATGTGATTGGGAAAGAACTGCTTTTACATTAGACAAAGAAATGTCAGAATCTGTTATTAAAGTGTTTGTAGATCTATATAACAAAGGTTTGATCTACAGAGGTTTTAGAATGGTAAATTGGGATCCTGAGGCAAAAACTACCCTATCTGACGAAGAAGTTATTCATGAAGAAAAACAAGGTAATTTATATTATTTAAATTATAATATAGAGGGAAGTGAAGATGCACTAACAATAGCAACTACACGTCCTGAAACAATTTTTGGTGATACAGCTATTTGTATCAATCCTTCAGATGAGCGTTTTAGTCATTTAAAAGGGAAAAAAGCAATAGTCCCTTTGTGTGGCCGTGTTATACCAATTATTGAAGATGAATATGTAGATGTTGAATTTGGTACAGGTTGCCTTAAAGTAACCCCAGCACATGACGAAAATGACAAAGTATTAGGAGATAAGCACGAATTAGATGTAATTGATATATTTAACGATGACGCTTCTTTGAATTCTTTTGGTTTACATTATGAAGGAAAAGATAGATTTGTAGTTAGAAAAGAAGTTGCAAAAGAATTAGAAGAAAAAGGACATTTGGTAAAAACAGAAATTCATACCAATAAAGTTGGGACCTCAGAAAGAACGAAAGCTGTTATAGAACCAAGGCTATCTGATCAATGGTTTTTAAAGATGGAGGATCTTGTAAAACCAGCTATTAATTCAGTTTTAGGAGAAAATCCTGATATAAACCTTTATCCAAAAAAGTTCGAAAACACATACAGACATTGGATGGAAAATATTCGTGATTGGAATATTTCTCGTCAGTTGTGGTGGGGGCAACAAATTCCTGCCTATTTCTATGGAAAAGGAAAAAATGATTTTGTTGTAGCTGAAAGTAAAGAGGTTGCTTACGAATTAGCTAAGAAAGAATTAGCAAAATCATCTAATAATAATTCCTTTTCAATTGACGATTTACAACAAGATGAAGATGCTTTAGATACATGGTTTTCCTCTTGGTTATGGCCAATGTCGGTTTTTGATGGCGTAAGAAATCCTGAAAATAAAGAAATTAAATATTATTATCCCACAAATGATTTAGTAACTGGACCAGATATTTTATTTTTTTGGGTTGCTAGAATGATAGTAGCAGGTTATGAATATAAATCTGAAAAACCTTTTCAAAATGTTTATTTAACAGGTTTGGTTCGCGACAAACAAAGACGTAAAATGTCAAAATCATTAGGAAATTCTCCTGATGCTTTAAAACTGATAGATACATACGGAGCTGATGGAGTTAGAGTTGGTTTACTACTGAGTTCAGCAGCAGGGAATGATTTAATGTTCGATGAAGATTTATGTCAACAAGGAAAGCAATTTGCAAATAAAATTTGGAATGCATTTCGTTTGATCAAGGGTTGGGAAGTTGATGAAAGTTTAGTTCAACCATCTACATCAAAAATAGGCATTGCATGGTATGAAGCTAAATTTCAAAAAGCGTTGACAGAAATTGAAGATCATTTTTCTAAATATCGATTATCTGATGCTTTAATGACCATCTATAAATTAATTACAGATGCTTTTTCTTCATGGTTGCTAGAAATTGTAAAGCCTGCTTATAAACAACCAATAGACACCTATACCTTCAATGCAGTTATTAGAATTTTAGAAAACAACTTAAAAGTTTTACATCCATTTATGCCATTTCTAACTGAAGAAATTTGGCAATATATAGCTAAAAGAACCCCAGAAGAAGCATTAATCATTGAAAAATATCCAACACTTGAAGATTTTGATAAAGAAATTATTTTAAAATTTGGTTTTGTAATTGATGTTATATCTGGAATTAGAACTGTTAGAAAAAATAAAAATATTCCATTCAGAGATTCTTTAGAATTAAATGTTATCAATAGAGAAAAGTCCACCAATCAGTTTAATGACATTATTTCAAAGTTAACCAATACTACTAAAATAAAAGAGGTAACAGAAAAGGTAGAGGGTGCATCATTTAGAGTAAAGTCAAATGAATACTTTATTCCATTAGCTATTGATAACATAGATATACATGCTGAATTATCAAAGTTAAAAAGTGAGTTAAAAAGAGCTGAAGGTTTTTTGTTTGGCATTCAAAAGAAATTATCTAATAATAAGTTTGTTGAAAATGCTCCTGAACAAGTAATCTTTATGGAAAGAAAAAAAGAATCTGACACCTTAGCCAAAATCAAAACTATTACTTCAAGTATCCAAAACTTAAGTGATAATTAACATATGTTTAATTTATTTTAGTAATATTAACATATGTTTAATTTTTTATATTAAAAATATGTTAAAATTAAATAATTATTAAATAGTTGTTAAATTAAACTAATTTTCATCAAATTATTATTAACTAATTTTTGTAATTTTGAAAAATAATAAACATTTAAATTAAAACACGTGAAAACCCTCCCCAAACGTACATGTGCTATTGCTTTAACCATTCAAATACTAGGTGATAAATGGTCGCTTCTTATTTTGAGAGATATCATTTTGCACAAAAAATCCAGATTCAAAGAATTTAGAAATTCTAAAGAAAAAATTGCTACAAATGTTTTAACCAACAGGTTAAAAACACTTGTTAGTGAAGGGCTTATTGAAAAACTTGATCCTACAGGAACAAAAAAAAGTACTCGATACTTAGCAACCGACAAAGGAATTTCATCCTTACCCATAATTATTGAGATGTATTTGTTTTCTATACAGACTATAGATGAGTCTGTATTAGATGAGTCTCAAATAAATATTAAAAAACAAGCTTTATCCAACAGACAATTATTTGAAGAAACTAAGATTAACGAGTATTATAAATTCTCAAATCAACTTAAGGAAGATTTAATAATGTCAAAACTTTTAGTTGAGGTTAGTTAATATTTTCATTTATTACTCTCAAATTTAAATAAGAGCCTCTCGTAATACTGTTATAGGATGTTTAGCGTACCTGTTAGTACCATCTAAAATTTGATGACGACAGCTAGTCCCTGAAGCTATGATCTCTGTTTCTTTTGATGTATTTCTTATCTTGGGAAACAGAGTATCTTCGCCTACTTGCATACTTATTTTATAATGTTCTTTTTCATAACCAAAGGATCCAGCCATGCCACAGCATCCAGTATTCATTATAGTTGGCGAATAATTTTCAGGAATATTTAAAATCGAAAAAGTAGCGTGTGTAGTGGATAATGCTTTTTGATGACAATGACCATGAATTTTAATAGACTTTTTTTCAGTTGTAAATTGATTGGTTCTAATATTTCCTTTTTCAAATTCATTTTGTAAGAATTCTTCTATGGTAAATGTATTTTTAGCAATTATTTTTGCTGAATTTACATCATCAGCTAATCGAATATATTCATCTCTAAAAGTTAATATTGCAGATGGTTCAATACCTATAAGAGGTATTTTATTAGTAATTAAATCTTTAAATATTGATACATTTTTATTTGCTATAACTTTTGCTTCTTTTAAAAACCCCTTAGAAATAAAACTTCGTCCACTTTCTGGATGCTTTATAAAGGTAGGATTATAACCTAGTCTTTTTAAAACAATAATGGTATCTTTTCCAATTTCAGTATCATAAAAATTAGTAAATTCATCACAGAAAACATATATAATTTTTTTACTGCTAGAATTAGTCTGTTTATTATACCAGGATTTTAAGGTTTTGGATGTTAATTTAGGTACACTTCGTTTTAATGAAATACCCATAATAGATTTTGTTAAAAATGTATTTAAGACCAAATTGGTCAAACTTGGAAATAAACTACCGATTTTATTGTATTTGACATTATTTGCAAACATTGAATTTCTGAAAGAATAACCATTTTCTTCTTGGTATTGATATAAAAACTCACTTTTAAGTGCAGCTACATCAACATTACTTGGACATTCTGAGGCACAAGCCTTGCAACTTAAACAGAGATCAAAAACTTCCTTGAGTTCTTGATGATTAAATTTGTTAGACTTCTTTGAATTGGTTAAAAATTCACGCAATGTATTTGCTCTAGCACGCGTAGTGTCTTTTTCGTCTTTGGTTGCGCGGTAACTTGGACACATAGCACCACCAGCAGAGGCAGGTTTTCTACAGTCTCCAGAACCATTGCATTTTTCAGCTAATTTTAAAATTCCTTGATTGTCAGAGAAGTCTTGAATAGTTTTTACTTCAGGTTCTTTTCTGTCGATGCTATACCGAAGGCTTTTATCCATTGGAAAGGCATCTGTAATTTTTCCTTTGTTAAAAACATTATTTGGGTCAAAATATTTTTTGATACGTCTAAGTAATTGATAGTTTGTTTCTCCTATCATCAATGGAATAAATTCAGCACGAACAATTCCATCCCCGTGTTCACCACTAAAAGATCCTTGATATTTTTTTACTAGTAGAGCAGTTTCAGTAGTAATTTTTCTAAATAAAGAAACATCCTCAGATTTTTTTAAGTTTAATATTGGACGAAGATGTAATTCACCAGCTCCAGCATGTGCATAATAAACAGCCTTTTGCTGATACTTATCCATAATTTTAGTAAATTCATCAATATAATTTGGAAGATCGTTTAAATCAACAGCTGTGTCCTCTATACAAGCTACCGCTTTTTTATCACCAATAATATTTCCTAATAAACCCAGTCCAGCTTTTCTAAGATTAAACATACGTTTAATATTCTCACCGACTACTTTGGGGTGGTGATACCCATAATTGTTTTCGTTTAGATTAGAAATTAATTCATCAGCTTTTTTTTGGGCTTCCTCTTTGGTATCACCAGAAACCTCAAACATTAAAATTGCTTCAGGATCTCCTTCAATAAAAAATCGATTCTTAGCTTGTTCACGATTATTTTTGGTGCAATCTAATATTACTTTATCCATTAATTCACAAGCATATAACTCATGATTCATAGCTAAAACTGTTGCTTTAAGGCTTTCTTTAATACTTTCAAAATGAGAGGCAATAATTACACTTTCTTTAGGTTGTACAGTATCTAATTGTAATGTGATAGCTGTAGAAAAAACTAATGTACCTTCACTACCAGATAAAAGTTTTGCTATGTTTATGGAAGGATCTTTACCACCAAACAAATCGGAGTCAAGTAATTCATCTACAGCATAACCTGTATTTCTTCTATGAATACTAGGTTTTGGAAATTGGTTTTTAATTTCTTGTTGGACTAGTTCTTGTGAAAGTTCATTGTAAATAGAAGCATAAATGCTGCCCTCTAAAGATTTGATTTGGGTTTTTAATTTAAATTCTTTAGAAGTTAACTCTTTAAAGCTAACTAAAGATCCATCACTTAAAACACCATCTATCTGTAAAACTTTATCTCTAGTTACTCCATATCTAATAGAGGTGCTTCCAGAAGAATTATTACCAACCATTCCTCCAATCATACATCTATTGGATGTAGAAGTATTTGGGCCAAAAAAGAGCCCAAAAGGTTTTAAAAATAAATTGAGTTCGTCTCGTACTACTCCTGGTTCAACAGTAATTGTTTTATTGAGTTCATCAAAAGCTAAAATATTTGTAAAATATTTAGAAACATCAACTATAATTCCATCACCAACACACTGACCAGCTAATGATGTCCCTGCTGTTCTTGGTATTAAAGTCAAGTGATTAGATGTGGCAAATTCAATTAAAATCTGAAGATCTTTTTCATCTTTTGGATACGCAACAGCTAGTGGTATTTTTCGGTATACAGATGCGTCTGTTGCATAAAGAGCCTTGTGTAAATCATCATATACAAGTGATCCAGACAACTTATTTCCAATTTCTTCTAATTTATTTTTTTCTATCATATCCTACATTTGAACATTTTGGTCTTCTGGAAACAGTCTAGGAATATCATTTTATTTCCATCTAACATTCCACGCTAATCAATTTCTATGCCTCTAAAAATAGTAGAGACAGGTTCGTCATTTGGTTCATCTTAAAAAAGGTTTTCTCCAACTCTAGCATATGCTTCATCGCTAATTCACATTATGAAACAAATGGCGCAAAAAAAATGTATAGCTATATAAAATATTCTCTATCAGTTGATAATAAACTTTTCAATATAACTCAGTATCTTTTTATGGTGAGCACGGTAAATTATTATATATCAAAAATAAGAGTTTTGTTCCAAAAAAAAGTAAGATTTGATTTTAATATCTTTGTTAAAATTAAATCTAAATACTAATGAAAAATATAGTTCTCACCTATTTATTTTTATTAATTTCTTTTTCAACAACCTCTCAAGAATTAGATCTAAATTATTACATCCCCTCTAATCAAAATTATAATGATAAGATTCCTACTCCTAAGGAGATTATAGGTCATCAGATAGGAGAGTGGCATATTACTCATGATAAGCTAGTTGAGTATATGAAGGTATTAGCTAAATCATCTGATCGTATTACTCTTGAAGATAGAGGAAAAACTTTTGAAGGAAGACCCTTATTATTGTTAACAATTACCTCTCCAAGTAATCACTCACGTATAAATGATATAAGACAAAGGCACATAGATGTAACCAATGACTCATCATTAGATGTAACCAGTGACCCAATTATAGTCTATCAGGGTTTTTCTATCCACGGAAATGAACCAAGTGGCTCTAATGCTGCTTTAGCTGTGGCATATTATCTAGCTGCTTCATCAAGTTTAGCTACTGAAGATTTGTTAAATAATACGGTAATTTTATTTGATCCCTCCTATAATCCAGACGGATTGCAACGCTTTGCTTATTGGGCAAATACAAACAAGAGTAAAAATATTAATCCAGATTCAAATGATAGAGAGTATTTTGAAGTTTGGCCAAGAGGTAGAACTAATCACTACTGGTTTGATATGAATAGGGATTGGCTACCAGTACAGTTGCCAGAATCTAGGGCTAGAATTGCATCATTTCACAAATGGTTACCCAATATATTAACAGATCATCATGAAATGGGATCTAATTCAACTTTCTTTTTTCAGCCAGGTATTCCAAGTAGAACACATCCCCTAACACCACAACTAAATCAAGATTTAACAAGAGAGATCGCTACTTATCACGCAAAAGCATTAGATAAGATAGGTTCACAGTATTATTCAGAGGAAAGTTTTGATGATTTCTACTATGGAAAAGGATCTACATTTCCAGATATCAATGGAAGTATTGGTATTTTGTTTGAACAAGCAAGTTCTAGAGGTCATGCACAAGAAACATCTAATGGAGTTTTAACGTTTCCATTTACAATTAGAAATCAATATACTGCAGCGATGTCTACACTTGAAGCTGCAAAAAACATGCGTGTAAAAATATTAAAATATCAACAAGACTTTTATAAGAAAGCAAGGAATGAATCATCTAGAGCTAAAGCTATTGTTTTTGGAGATCATAAAGATGCTGCCAAAAGTTATCATTTAGCGGAGGTTTTAAAAAGACATCAAGTTACTATTCATGAAGTGAAGTCAGATTTTATCGCAGATGACAAAAATTTTAGAAAAGGATATAGTTACGTTGTCCCAATGAATCAAAAAAACCAAAAATTGGTAAAGGCAATGTTTGATGAAAGAACTAGCTTTAAAGATAGTTTATTTTATGATGTTTCTGCGTGGACATTTAATCACTCATTTGGTGTAGATTATGCTGAAAATATTTCTTTAAATAATGCCGGGCCAGAAATTAAAACATTAAAAATAAATGAAGGTAGTGTTAGTGAAAAGAGCACTGTTGGATATCTGATGCCCTGGAATGAATATTATACACCCAAAGCGTTGAATGCAATATTGCAAAAAGGGATACGTGCAAAAGTATCTATGAAAAACTTTAATAATGGAGGTAATTCATACGATTATGGTACCATTCAAATACCTGTTCAAAACCAAAAGTTAGGTAGTCAAGAATTATACGATTTCTTAAAAACAGTTGCTAATGAAAGTCATTTAGAAATTAATGGCGTATCAACAGGTTTAAATAACGGGATAGATTTAGGAAGTAGTAACTTTAAGAATATTTCATTACCAAAAGTAGCCATGTTAGTTGGTAATGGAGTAAATGTGAGTGACCCTGGAGAAATTTGGCATTTATTTGATCAACGGTATGATATGCATGTTACGAAATTAGACATGATTTATTTTAATCGAATAGACATAAGTAAATACACAGTTATTATAGCCCCTAACAGTTGGGGTTTAGATAAGAAATCAATTGAAAAACTTCAAAAGTGGGTTCGTGATGGAGGTACTTTAATAGGATACCGAGGTGCAGCTAAATGGTTAAAATCCAATAAATTTATAAACTTAGAATTTGTAACCGCAAATATAGATACTGTTAAAGGTGTTTCTTTTGAAGCAAAATCTTTAAAAAATGGAGCACAAGTAATTGGAGGTGCTATTTTTGAGGCAAATGTAGATCGTTCTCATCCAATTAATTTTGGTTATAAGAATGATAAAATTGCTTTATTTAGAAATACAACTCTCTTCATGAAAGCAGATAAAAAAAGTTATAACAATCCTATTCAGTACACAAATAATCCTTTATTAAGTGGTTATATTTCAAAGGAAAATGCTAAAGCTATAAAAAATACAGTTCCTTTTAAAGTCCAAAGAATGGGTAGGGGAAGGGTTGTTGTATTTACTGATAACACAAATTTTAGAGCTTTTTGGTATGGTACTAATAAGTTATTAATGAACGCAATTTTCTTTGGTGATAAAATGTAAATAATTTGAAAGTCATGATTTTTTAGCAAAAGACTTCATGACTTTTTTGTTAGTCATAAAATGATTGTAACAAAATATAAAATTACACGTCTAATTAGAAATATATTTTAGGGTTTTATGAGTTTTTTTCGTGTATTATTAGCAATACTTTTTCCGCCTCTATCTATTATTGATAAAGGATGTGGGTCTTTTATTATTATATTTTTACTAACGCTATGTGGTTGGATACCAGGAGTAATCGGAGCACTTGTAATATTAAATAATCCGAAAAATTAAATAGCTAATCTTAACGAATCTGTTCTCCATTTTTAATTGGTTGTGATGTTTGTAAAAGAACAACATTACCATCGTTGTTGTATACACCTAAGATTAAACATTCACTCATAAAATTTGCAATCTGCCTAGGTTTAAAATTAACAACAGCACTTACTTGTTTATGTAATAATTCTTCTTTGGTGTATAGGTCTGTAATTTGTGCACTCGATTTTTTAATGCCAATAGCACCAAAGTCAACAACTAATTGATAAGCAGGTTTTCGTGCTTTTGGGAACTCATGTACTTCAATAATAGTTCCTATTCTAAGATCAACTTTTAGAAAGTCTTCAAATGATGTTTCTTCTGACACTTATTTATTTTTTAAAGAGATTTTTTTTACTACCCAAAGAGGCCCAATTAACAAAAATTGTAAGTCTTTTGCAAACGACGGTTTTTTGCCTTCAATATGGTGGCCATAAAATTGCCCAATCCAAGCTACAATAAATATGATTAATGATCCATATAATAAGTTTACAACAGAACCCAACCAAAAGTTTCCAATAATTGCCAAGCAAATAAAGAACAACATTTGAACAAAATACCAAAAGCCAAGGCGTACATAAAATAATAAAATAAAAATTGAAACAACTGCAGCCCAATTTTCTAATAACGGGTTATATAACCCAAAGGTGTTCTCTAGAAATGAAGTTGGAATACTCATTAGAAGACCTATAACGCTAAAAAAAATAGCAGGAACACATAGGTAATGAATAAATTGATTTGTTGAATTCTGATGACTTATAGCGTATTCATCAAACCATTGTTGTGCAGTTTTCATATTGGATATTGTTTCAATAAAGATAGTAAATATTTTATCTTCCTATATGACAATAAGCTAGTGTTGGACTTTTACTTTTTAGTATTTTTTTTAAGTTTTTTTAAATTCCTAAGTGAATTCCTGTTTTCCGGATTAATAGCCAAAGATTTTTGATAATATTCAATAGCTTTTAAAGTATCTTTTTCTTTTTTAAAAGCATCTCCCATACTATCGTATACATTGGATTTATTAGGATATAAAGCTATGTTTATTTTAAATAATTCTCTAGCTTCTAAAAATTTATTATCTCTTAGATATTCGTAGCCCATTCTATTTAGTCTGCTTTGGCTAATAACTGGATCTAATGAATCTTTTTCTTGTATTGAAATATAAGCATTTAAAGAGTTTTCAAATTCTTTATTTTTAAAGTATTCAAATGCTGTTTTTTCTCCTTGAGCTAGTTTTTTAAAATAAAATTTTTCTCCCTTGTGTTCTCTTTTTTCTGCAAGTTCTATATGTATTTCAGGTAACGAAATGAAAATTAATTTTTCATTCATTTCTTTCACATAAAATGAACTATCGTTTGCTTTTACAGGTGTCATATTTTTACCTCTCCAAGCTATTTTTAAAATATCATCAATAAAATAAACTTCTAATGTTTCATTTGAATTAAAAAGATACTTTCCTTTGGTACTATTTATAAATTCCTGTGAGTTTTTAGAATTATTACAGGAGGTTAGTAAAAATATTCCGATTAGGTAGAAAAAATATTTCATTAGAATAGGTATTGTTTTTTTATTAAACTTACACAATAATTTCATGTTTTATCTATAAGATAGTTTATTCTAACTTTTTGTTACAATTTTAACAAATAAATATTTTTCTTTTAAATAATCATAAAAAAAAGTTCTTGAATTTTCAAGAACTTTTTTTGTTTAGGAATTTTATAATTTATTTGACATCCATTAATTCAACATCAAAAATTAAAGTAGCATTTGGTGGGATAACTCCTCCAGCTCCACTTTCTCCATATGCTAAGTTAGATGGAATAACAAAACGGGCTTTGTCACCTACACTTAATAATAGAATTCCTTCGTCCCATCCAGCGATTACTTGACCAACTCCAACAGAAAAGTCTATGGGTTGTTTGCGTTTATAAGAGGAGTCAAAGACGGTTCCGTCTAGTAGTTGTCCTTTATAGTGAACTGAAACATTTGCACCTTTGGTTGCTTTTTTTCCTTCACCTATCTGTAAAATTTTATATCGTAAACCACTATTGGTTTCATCATATCCTTTGGCTACAGCATCAAGAATTTCTTGTTGTTTCTTCTTTTCTTCCTCTTCTCGTTTAGCTCTAGTTCCTTCAAAAGTTCTAAATGCTTCCACAGCATTAAATGCCTCTGCTTCAGTTCCTACGCGAACAATTTGTACAGACATTTCATCACCTTGTGTTACTGCATCTACAATATTTTGACCTTCTACAACATTTCCGAAAACGGTATGTTTTCCATCTAACCAAGGAGTTTCTATGTGCGTAATAAAAAATTGAGATCCATTGGTAGCTGGACCAGAATTAGCCATAGACAACTTTCCTGGACCATCATGTTTTAGGTCTGGATGAATTTCATCATCAAATTTATATCCTGGACCACCTGTACCTGTTCCAGATGGGCAACCTCCTTGAATCATGAAATCTGGAATTACCCTATGAAATTTTAAACCATCGTAGTAAGGATTGCCCTGCTCTTTGGCACTATTTTCAAGATTCCCTTCAGCCAAGGCAACAAAGTTTCCTACAGTTCCAGGAGTTTTTTTATATTCTAAATTAACTAAAATTTCCCCTTTTGGAGTTTTAAATTTTGCGTAGATTCCGTTATCCATAATTTATAATTTAATTTTTATTTTTCAATTGATGTTATTAATACTATTAGCTATGTTATTTTTTTGAATTTAAAATCGATAAACCATAAGTCAAGCCAATATTTATATTTGATGAGTTTACATTTCCATAAGGGGAAACTATTTGACCTCCAGCTATGTTTACTGTGAAATCATCATTGATGTGATAATTTAGACCTGCAGTGGGCCTAACCAATATACCTTCTCCAGAATCTACTCTTCCTCCACCTGCAACACCAAAACCAATCTCTAAAAAGGTAGAAAATTTTCTATTTAAAAAACGATTACTTTTTACTCCTAAACCAAACATTCCATGAGCATATCCTCCAGATTCTCCTTCGTAAGCAAAAGAAGCCTCTCCTGAAAGATATAATTGTTTGGTTAAATCATAAAATACTTTTATAGCTATAAGTTGTAAATCACTATCTGGTATTCCAAATTTAGATACATCAAAGTAAGTTTGATTTTGAACACCAACCTGAATGCCTTGAGTTTTGATAGATCTAACTTTTTCTTCAGAAAATGGATCAGAAGTTCCACCATTTAATCCAAAATATTTGATGCTAAAACCAGCTGTGTAGGCTTCAAAAGTACCACCAATAGATCGATGATATCCACCATGAGTACTAAGTCCTATATGATTTGAAATTTTAATATCCGCACCAATGTTTGGGTACATAGTTAAACCATTCTCTGGATAAATTCTACCCCCAGCAGCTCCTATCCCAAATTTCCCAAAGAAATCAATTGTTCTACTTATTTTAAAGTTTTTACCAACACCAAAAAATAAATCCATAAATCCAGCAACTAGACCCTTGTANATGGCATCTGTNTGAACATAAATAAAAGTATCTTCTGAAAGATAACGTTGATATTCAAAACCTAAAACAGAGAGTGTATTATCCAATTGTGCGTAATTTTGTGTAGCATCTTTTCTAGAATCTCCGAAAGGAAAGAAAAAATCAAAAGTAAGTTGTTGTACTGTTTTTACAGCTGGATTTGTATCAGTGTTTTTTGTGAACGAACTATATATTTTAAACTCTTTTTTAGCTTCTTTATAACTTTTATATCTTACAATACTTGGAATTTCAATAAAAAAAGAAACATTATTATTATTTACTAGCCCTGTGAAAAAATTTACTTGACCATATTGAACTCCAAAAGAATAGTCTTTCTTTTTTAATTGAAGACCAATGTTTGGATAAGCTATTCCACCACCATTAACAAGAGTTCTGTATCCGCCACCACCGCCAAAATGAATATTCGCATCAAAATAAAGACTCTTGAAAATTTTAGTATTTACTCCTAAATTTACCCCTAAAGTAAATAACCCTCCTTGGTCTCCAGTAACGGCAGCGTGCATTCCAGCACCAGTATATAGCCAGTCTGTAATAGGAACATTATAATTTAAACCTACTAAACTCATTTTAGGAGCTAAATCATAGCTTACCTTGTCTGTGGGCATGTTTACTAAAATATGATTTAACCTAATAGAATTATTTAGTTTTTTAAAAGTGAATG
>JGI20157J14317_10001291_pt1 | contig 23553 bp, 27 predicted proteins | sample COG_07_FD_14317 | JGI IMG/M metagenome (IMG submission 14317)
ATTATTTAATCATTTTAAAAGATATTTTTAATAATATGCATTTAAATGATTAAAATTTAAGCATAAAGAGGCTATTTTGATAAATCATGAAAAAAATTTAGTTATAATACTACTAGCTGGCGGAAGTGGCAAAAGATTAAGTCTAGTAATTGACAAACAAATGATAAAAATTAATGAAATTACTGTTTTAGAAAAAAATATTATTAATTTTCAAAAATGTTTATCTAATATCGATATACAGATTGTTACAAATAAAAATAATTTAAAAAAAACATGCGAAATTGCTGAAAAATATAATATTTATAAACCAATCATAGGTGGTAAGGAGCGTCAATCTAGTGTTTATAATGCATTAAATTCTCTAAAAAAAATAAATCCAAAATATGTATTAATTCATGACTCAGCAAGGCCTATAATTTCTTCAGAAGTTTTAAATAATTTATTAAGCTTTATGAATACAAATTTTAATTGTGTCGTACCAGTATTGCCAATTAATGACGCAATTAGAGCTATAAATAATGATCAAATTGAATCGGTATTAGATAAAAAAAATAAAGTATTAGTTCAAACACCACAATTTTGTGACTATAAAGTTTTATTAAATGCTCATAAAAAAGCTACTAATTTATTTGAAGACGAAAGTGCACTACTTTTAAGTCAATCTATTGAAATTAAAACAATTAAAGGCAACCCTAAGACTTTAAAGTTAACTTACATTGAAGATTTAAATTTATTGGAACCACATTTATTAAAAAATCAACAGAACTATATCACTAAAGTTGGTAATGGCTTTGATATACATAGATTTGATTTAAGTTCTACAAATCAAAATAATTTTATTATGTTAGGGGGGATAAAAATAAATAACATTAGACCCTTGATAGGACATTCGGACGCAGATGTTTTACTTCATGCTATAACTGATAGTATATTAGGAATAGTTAATTTAGGAGATATAGGAAGTTTTTTCCCCCCTACTGCTAATGAATGGAAAAATGCTGACAGTTCTATTTTTTTAGAACATGCCTCTAAATTACTTAAAAAATTAGATGGGAAAATTAATAATATTGATGCCACTATAATATGTGAAAAACCTAAAATTTTAGATTTTTCTGAAAAAATTAGAGAGAATATTGCCAATATTTTAGCAGTTAATTCTAAAATTATAAGTGTTAAAGGTAAAACTTCAGAAAGTATCGGGTTTATAGGAAGGCAAGAAGGAATTGCTGCTATGGCAGTAACATCTGCTCAAGTAAAAGATTATAATGCAGATTTTTAATAAAAATAATACACTTTTTATATTTGCAAAATTAGCTGAAGCTTACCCTATAGGAAAAGTTAAAATTGCTCCTGGAACACTAGCTTCATTTTTTGCTCTTATTATAGGATATTATACCTTAATAAAATTTGGTGTAACTTTATACATCGCTTTTATCTTTATATTTGTAATTTTAGGATATATTTTATGTGAAGCTCATATAAAAGTTTATAAAAAAAAAGATCCCAGTGAAGTTGTTGTTGATGAGTTTGCTGGTCAATTTATAGTTATATTAGCGACAATAGATACAGATGACAAACTTCATGTAGCACTTTCTTTGTTAATTTCCTTTTCACTATTTAGGTTCTTTGACATTACTAAATTAGGTCCTATTAAAAAAATGGAAAATCTTAAAGGAGGTTTAGGAATTATGGCAGATGATATTCTAGCAGGGATTTTTGCCTTAGTTACGCAATCAGCATTACTAACTTTTTTAAACCAACCAATTATATTAAAATCTTATATGAGTTAAATATGTGGAATAAAATTAATAAAGAGGCAGAACTACTTTATAATAATTGTGCTAAAAAAGGTATATTTATTACGACGGCTGAGAGCTGCACTGGTGGCTTAATTGCATCTTCTATTGTGTCAATAAGTGGTTCAAGCAATATTTTTAAATCTTCATTTATTACCTATTCTAATCAAATGAAAACAAAATTACTAAACATTGATTCCGAAATTATAGAAATTAATGGTGCAGTAAGTGAAATAGTAGCTACAAAAATGGCAAAAAATATTTTAGATGTTCTAGAAGCTGATATCTCTATAGCTGTTACAGGTATAGCTGGACCAGGAGGTGGAAGTAAAGACAAACCTGTAGGTTTAGTGTGGATTGCGATTGGTAACAAGAATTTGACAATCACAGAAAAATTTTTATTTAGCGGGAACCGTTTAGACGTAAGACAAAAAACAACTTTAGAGGCTCTAAAATTAGCAAACTCAGTTATTATAAATACAAAATTTTAGGTATATAGTTCATTTGCTCTAGTCTCAAAGGCTTTTACCATTCTCTTAACAGCCTCAGAAAATAATGTTTCCATAATTGTTTGTAAAAATACTGATTTAAATTTAAAGTCAACCATAAATTCAACTTTGCACCCTTCATTGTTTTCTTTAAAAATCCAATGATTTTCCAAACGCTCAAAAGGACCATCCTTATATTCTACTTTAATTATATTTTGAACATTATCTAAAAAAATTCTGGATGAGTAAATTTCTTTATAAATTTTAAAACCAATAATTAAATCAGCATCAAAATTGTTTTGTTTTATATTTTTAACCCTAGCTCCTAAACACCAAGGTAAAAATTCTGGATATTTACTTACATCTGAAACTAAATTAAATAAATTTTTAGGAGTATGTTTAATAACTCTACTTTCTTCATACCTCATTTAATCGTTTCTTTTGTTATTATTATTTTTAATTCTAGCTTTTTTTAAAGATTCAAAATCTTCACTTGCATGAAAACTACTTCGTGTTAAAGGAGATGATGATACTAACAAAAAACCTTTTGATAAGGCGACTGACTTATATTTTTCAAATTCTTTTGGATTAACAAATCTATCAACCTCGTGGTGTTTCAAAGTAGGCTGAAGATACTGACCTATTGTTAAAAAATCAATATCAGCCGATCTCATATCATCCATCACTTGAAATACTTCATTTTCAGTTTCGCCTAATCCAACCATTATGCCTGATTTTGTAAATATATTAGGGTTTGATAATTTCACCTTTAAAAGTAAATTCAAAGAATGAAAATACCTAGCTCCAGGCCTAACAGAAGGATAAAGCCTTGGAACCGTTTCTAAATTATGATTAAAGACATCAGGCTTAGCTTCAATTACTTTTTCAAGAGCCCCATCTTTTCTTAGAAAATCAGGAGTAAGAATTTCAATTGATGTCTGAGGTGAAATTTCTCTAATACTTGAAATAGTGTTCACAAAATGAGAAGCTCCACCATCATTTAGATCATCTCTGTCGACAGACGTTATCACTACATGTTTAAGATTTAATCTTAAAACAGATTTCGCAACTCTAACAGGTTCAGATGGATCTAACAATTTGGGTTTTCCGGTTGCCACATTGCAAAAAGAGCAGGCTCTTGTGCATATATCACCCATAATCATCATAGTGGCATGTTTTTTTTCCCAACAATTACCTATATTAGGACAAGCCGCCTCTTCACAAACTGTTGTTATATTTAAATCATCCAAAAGAGATTTTGTTTTTAAAAACAAATCACCCTGAGGGGCTTTAACCTTTAACCAAGATGGTTTAGATGGAGATATATTGTCAGGTTTGTTTACTTTTTCGGGATGCCTGATGTTTTTAATTTCATTCATTTTCTTAGCAATTAGTAATGAATAGCTTGGTTATATGCATCTAGGACTGATTCATGCATGCCTTCTGATAAGGTAGGATGAGGAAAAATCGTATGCATTAACTCATGTTCAGTAGTTTCTAGTTTCTTTGCAATAGAAAACCCTTGGATAAGTTCGGTGACTTCTGGACCAACCATATGAGCACCAACAAGTTCGCCTGTATCATTGTTAAAAATTGTCTTTATTAGCCCCTCTGAATCACCTAAAGCAATTGCTTTTCCATTACCGATAAACGGAAATTTGCCAACTTTAATGTTTATATTTTTTATTTTTGCAGCTTTTTCTGTTAATCCGATTGAAGCAACTTGAGGCCTACAATAGGTACATCCTGGAATTGATGATTTATCAAGAGGAGTTAAATTACTCAGACCTGCAATTTTTTCAACACACAATATAGCCTCATGACTCGCCTTATGGGCTAACCAAGGTCCACCTGTAACATCACCAATTGCATAAATTCCTTTTTCATCTGTTTCAAGATATTCATTTGTTACAATATGACCTTTGTCAATTTTAATATTAAATTTTTCTAGACCTATGTTTTGTGTGTTTGCAATGATACCTACAGCAAGTATTAATTTTTCAGATTTTATTAATGAATTTATTCCATCTGTAGATATTTCAGAAGAGACAGAATTATTATCAATTTTTACTGATTTTAAACTTGTATTTGTTTTAATATCAATACCTCTTTTTATAAAATTGTTTTGTACAATCTTTGAAATATCTTCGTCCTCATTTGGCAAAATATTTGTTAATGTTTCAATTACCGTTACCTTAACTCCTAAATCATTATAAAATGAGGCAAATTCCATTCCAATAGCTCCAGAACCAATTATTACCAAAGAATTAGGAAGATCTTGGGGCGTCATTGCTGTTTTATAATCCCATACATTGATACCGTCTGATTTTACGAATGGCAAATTTCTTGATTTTGCACCTGTTGCAATAATAATATTTTTGGCAAGTTCAGTATTAATACCATCTTTGCTTTTAATTTTAACTTTTTTGATTTGGTCGGTGTTTTTGTCAATTTCTGCAAAGCCATTAAAAACCTTAACTTTATTTTTTTTTAATAAATGACTAATACCAGCAGACAATTGAGATGCTACTTTTCTAGAACGTTCAGTAACCTTCTTAATGTCTACCTTAATATTTGATACACTAAATCCAAATTCGTTAACATTATCTAACATATGTTTAATTTCACTGGCTCTTAACAAGGCCTTTGTTGGAATACATCCCCAATTTAAACAAATACCACCAAGATGTTTGTCTTCAACCAAAGCAACAGACAGTCCTAATTGAGAAGCTCTAATTGCAGCAACATATCCACCAGGGCCGCCACCAATGACAATAACGTCATAAATTTTATTATTCATATTTTACCTATAAAAGCATAAGAGATGGGTTTTCAATAAACTCTTTAAATTTAGACAAATATTCTGCTCCAACAGCTCCGTCAACCACTCTATGGTCACATGAGAGTGTAACAGTCATCATTGTTGCAATTGATATTTGGTTATTAGTAACTATTGCCCTTTGTTCTCCAACCCCAATCGCAAGAATACACCCTTGAGGTGGGTTAATAACAGCAGAAAACTCTTTAATGCCATACATACCAAGATTAGAAATCGAAAAAGAACCACCAATATAATCCTCTGGCTTTAATTTTCCTTCTTTAGCCTTTTGAGCTAAAGTTTTCATTTCATTTGATATTTCTAATAAACCTTTAAACTCAACGTTTTTTATAATAGGAGTAATCAACCCCCCGTCAATAGCAACTGCTACTGAAATGTCAGTATTTTTAAAATATCTTGTATTTTCGTTTTCCCAACTGGCATTTGCTTTAGGTACCTTCAATAAAGTAGCACTAGCAGCTTTGATAATCATGTCATTTACAGATATTTTATATTCATCGTTTGACTTACTGTTAATTGTAGATCTTGCTTTTAATAGTTGTTCAATATTACAGTCAATTGACAGATAAAAGTGCGGAGCTTCATTCTTAGATTTGACTAATCTTTCAGCTATAGTTTTTCTCATAGATGAGTTTTTTATAAGCTCAGAATTATTATTTGATAAAGGAATATTATCAACTTGAGATTTTTTTTCTTCTTTAAAATTTTCTATATCAATCTTTAATATTCTACCATTTGGTCCTGACCCTGTTAGTAAACTTAAATCAATATCTCTTTGTTTTGCAAGACGTTTTGCTAAAGGTGTGGCAAAAAGTCTATTAGATTTTATTGTATTTAAAACTTCATTTTTTTGTACAAAACTAGTTTTTTCAGAAATCAATTCATCTTCTGATAATGAAGGCAAATCATTTTCTTCATTATTAGTATCATTAACAACATTTTTCTTTGGCTTTGGTTCCTCAGGAATATTATCATCAATAACAATTTCAGATAATTTTTCTCCATTTATTAAAAGGACAGCAATTGGTTGATTAACTTGAATTGATTCTTGCCCCTCAGTTACTAAAATTTTACCTATAACCCCTTCATCTACAGCCTCAACCTCCATTGTAGCTTTGTCTGTCTCAATCTCAGCTATCAAATCTCCTGAATTAACTTTATCACCTTCTTTAACTAGCCATTTAGCTAAAGTCCCCTCTTCCATAGTAGGGCTAAGAGCAGGCATTAAAATATTAATACTCATAGTATATCCTTAATTTTTATAACAAACATCCTTGCAAGCTTTAATTATATCATCAACTTGAGGTAGCGCTAATTTTTCTAAATTGGCTGCGTAAGGCATTGGCACATCTTTACCAGTCACTCTTTTAACTGGGGCGTCAAGCCAATCAAATGCATTTTCATTAATTAAAGCAGAAATTTCTGCTCCAATTCCAGCAAATGGAAAGCCTTCTTCACAAGTGACTACCCTATTTGTTTTTTTAACTGATTCTATTATGGTTGAAGTATCTAAAGGCCGAAGAGTTCTTAGGTTAATAACTTCAGCGTTTATTCCCATTTCCCTGAGTGCATCAGCAGCTTCAATTGATTTACCTACCATAATAGAAAAAGCTATAATGGTAACGTCGTCACCTTCTTTTTCAACATGAGCTTTACCAATAGGTAACAAAAAATCATCAGATTCCGGACAGCTAAATGATTGGCCGTACATAACTTCATTTTCTAAAAAAATTACAGGGTCAGGGTCTCTAATAGCAGATTTTAAAAGACCTTTAGCATCCTTACTTGACCAAGGAGAGACCACTTTAAGGCCTGGGCAATGCGCATACCAGCTTGCATAACATTGACTATGCTGTGCCGCAACCCTTGATGCAGCTCCATTTGGGCCTCTAAAAACAATTGGGCAACCCATTTGGCCACCAGACATATAAAGAGTTTTTGCCGCTGAATTAATTATTTGATCCATTGCTTGCATAGCAAAATTAAATGTCATGAACTCAACAATTGGACTCAAATTACCAAATGCTGCACCTACACCAATTCCAGCAAATCCATGTTCTGTAATTGGTGTGTCATAAACTCTTTTGTCACCAAACTCATCTAGCAAACCTTGTGTTACTTTATAAGCTCCCTGATACTCTGCAACTTCCTCTCCCATGACAAATACTTTTTTATCTAGTCTCATTTCTTCAGCCATAGCATTTCTTAGAGCTTCTCTGACTGTAATAACACTCGAATTAGGTTCTAAATTATTTTGATTTCCTGATAATACCTTGTTTTTAGGTATTTCCTTTTCTATGTATGGTTTTTCAGCAATTGTTTTTATAGTAGCATGAGGGGTTTCTTTACCATCATTTAAAATAGCTATGGGAGTATTAACTTTTATTCCTTCAGAACCCTCAGCAACAAGTAACTTACCTATTTGACCATCATCAACAGCTTCAACCTCCATAGTTGCTTTATCTGTTTCAATCTCAGCGATTAAATCACCAGACGTAACTATATCTCCTTCATTAACGAGCCATTTAGAAAGAGTGCCCTCTTCCATTGTAGGACTAAGGGCAGGCATTAAAATTTCTATAGACATCAGATATCCTTCAATTAATAGTTATATCCGTAAATAATTCTTCAGGTGATGGTTCAGGAGATTCTTGAGCAAAATTCGCTGCGTCGGCAATGGTAGCCTTAATTTCAGTATCTATCTCTTTTATCATCTCTTCATTTGTTCCATGCTTAATGAGAAGCTCTTTAATATTTTCAATTGGATCAGAAGTTTTTCTAATTTTATCAACTTCATCTCTAGTTCTATATTTAGCAGGGTCTGACATTGAATGCCCCCTATACCTATATGTTTTCATTTCTAAAATATAAGGACCTTTTCCAGATCTACAATATTCCATAGCCCTAATAGCAGAATCTCTTACTGCAATTACATCCATACCATCAACTATTTCTGACTTTATGCCATATGCTTTGCCTCTATCAGACAAATTGTCTCCAGCAGAAGATCTGTTTACAGAAGTACCCATTCCATACTTATTATTTTCTATCACAAAAATAACTGGAAGCTTCCAAAGTGAAGCAATATTATAAGCTTCATAAACCTGTCCTTGATTTGCAGCACCATCACCAAAATAAGTAATACATACATTTTTAGTTTCATTATACTTATGTGAAAACGCAAGACCTGTTCCTATTGGCACTTGAGCCGCAACAATACCATGACCACCAAAAAAACCTTTCTCACGGCTAAACATATGCATGGAACCACCTTTGCCTTTTGAATAACCATCTTTTCTACCTGTTAATTCAGCCATTACTCCTTTGGGATCCATGTCACATGCAATCATATGACCATGATCACGGTATGAAGTAACAATACTGTCACCTTCGATTTGAGCAGATTGAATACCAACAACAACTGCCTCTTGCCCAATATATAAATGACAAAAACCTCCAATTTTTCCCATACCATATAATTGACCAGCTTTTTCTTCAAATCTTCTAATCAAAAGCATTTTTGAGTACATATCTTTCAAAAGATCTATATCATAGTTAATTTGCGATTTAGAAAGTTTCTTTTTAGGAGCTGAGTTATTCATTTCTTACCTATTTGTATAAATAAAACTATAAATTTTTAACAAAAATATTAATAATTTACTAATAAATAATATTAATTTTTTAAATCTAAAACTATTTGATCAGACTCAATAAGACCTAAATTTTTATGAGCAATTTCAGAAATTAAATCTGGGTCTAAATTATTATCTCTCAATAGATTGATTTCTAATAAAACTTTATTTTTATTAGCAACTAAAACTTGATATTGTTTTTCATAAGTTGAAATTTGGTTTTTAAGCTGAAAAATTTTCCATACTGATCTATCTCCAAAAAATATATGTGAAAGAAAAAATATAAAAATTAGACAACTTATTAAAGTTATTGAGTAAGAAAAATTATTATTTTTAATTAAATATCTATACATCAAAGAAACCTTTACCAAAATATTTAGCGTCACTGCCAAGCATTTCTTCAATCCTAATTAGTTGGTTATATTTAGCAGTTCTATCTGTTCTAGAAACAGAACCTGTTTTAATTTGACCAGTATTCAAGCCAACAGACAAATCACTAATAAAAACATCTTCTGTTTCACCTGACCTATGAGAAACAATAACGCCAAATTGTGAATTTTTTGCTAGTTCTATTGTTTCAATTGTTTCAGAAAGTGTTCCAATCTGATTTAATTTAATTAAAATTGAATTGGCTGAATTATTCTCAATCCCTGTCAAAAGTCTATTTTTGTTAGTAACAAAGAGATCATCACCTACAATTTGAACATTTTTACCAATTTTTTTAGTAAGCTCTTTGAAACCATTCCAATCATTTTCATCAAATGGGTCTTCAATTGAAATAACAGGAAACTTTTTACAAAGATCTTCCCAATATTTAACTAATTGATCAGTATTAAGTTTTTTATTTTCACCTTTTAAAAAATAGTTTTGACCATCAAACAATTCACTCGCTGCCGCATCAATTGCAATGTAAATTTGTTCACCTAATTTATAACCACTCTTTTCAATAGCATCTGAAATATTTGCAAGTGCATCATCAAGGTTATTAACGTCAGGAGCAAAACCACCCTCATCACCTACTGCAACAGAATATCCTTTATCTGATAAAATTTGTTTTAAATTATGAAAAACTTCAGTTCCCGCTCTTAAAGCATCTGAAAAGTTAGAAAAACCAATAGGCATTATCATGCATTCTTGAAAATCCAAACCATTATTGGCATGTGCACCACCATTTATAATATTCATCATAGGAACTGGCAATGTATTAGACCTTATACCTCCTAAATATTGGTATAGGGGTACATTGAGCGATAAGGCAGCGGATTTTGCAACAGCCATTGAAAATCCAAGCATGGCATTTGCACCTAATTTATTTTTATTATTTGTACCATCGAGTTCTATCAAATCTTGATCAATTTTATTTTGTTCGAATGGGTTTCTTCCAGAAAAAGTATTTGAAATATCTATGTTTACATTAGATATAGCATTTAGCACACTCAAACCTCTATATAAACTATTATTTCCATCTCTTAACTCATAAGCTTCATATTCTCCAGTAGAAGCACCTGAAGGAACAGCAGCTCTTCCAATTATTCCATCTGATAATAAAACATCCACCTCTACCGTAGGATTACCCCTACTATCTAAAATCTGCCTGGCATGTATGTCTGAAATATAAACCATTTAATCTCCAACAATTATATATTATGATGTTTTAACTAATTTATCTAATTGAATTAATTTAGAAAGCAAAGCTGAAAGTTCAGATATTTTAAGCATATTAGGGCCATCACTAGGAGCATCGTCAGGATTTTCATGGACTTCAACAAATAAACCAGAAACACCTATAGAAATAGCTGCTCTAGCTAAGACAGGTACAAATTCACGTTGCCCTCCTGAAGTTGTCCCCATTCCACCAGGTTGTTGGACTGAATGAGTTGCATCAAATATAATAGGGTAGCCAAATTGAGACATTTGAGGAATTGCTCTCATGTCTGAGACTAAAGTATTATATCCAAAAGACGTCCCTCTTTCAGTAAGTAAAACTTGGTTATTACCATAATCAACTATTTTATTAAGAACATTTTTCATATCCCATGGAGCTAAAAATTGACCTTTTTTAACGTTTATTATTTTATTAGTTTCAGCTGCGGCATATAATAAATCAGTTTGCCTACATAAAAAAGCAGGTATCTGAATTATGTCTACAACATTAGCTACATCTTTACATTGATAAGATTCATGGACGTCTGTAATTAAAGGTATACCAAAAGTTTTTTTTACATCAGAAAGAATTTTTAAGCCTTGATCAATACCAACGCCTCGACTCGACAATGAACTTGATCTATTAGCTTTGTCAAAAGAAGATTTATAAACAAAATTAAGATTAAGTTGTTTACAAATTTCATTAATTTTTCCAGCATGATCTATTGCATGATCTTTACTTTCAATAGAACACGGACCTGCAATTAAAAAAAATGGAAGATTATTAGAAACATTAAAATTATTTATTTTAATAGCGTTATGTTTCATTGGTAAAATTCCATTATATTATAAAAGTCTTGATTGATTTAAACTTGCCTTAATAAAAGATGAAAACAGAGGATGAGGATCAAAAGGTTTAGATTTTAATTCCGGATGAAACTGAACACCAACAAACCAAGGATGATCTGGTATTTCTAATATTTCTGGAAGAGAGTTATCTGGAGACATACCTGAAAAAACGAGGCCATGATTAACAAAGTCTGATGTAAGTTCGTAATTAACCTCATACCTATGTCTATGTCTCTCAGAAATTAAACCTTTGTTATATATAGATTTAACAAAACTTCCATCTAACAACTTACAATTATATGCCCCCAGTCTCATTGTCCCACCAAGATTAGAATCAGCACTTCTTATTTCTTTTCCTTTACTAGAATTCCACTCAGTTAACAAACCTATCAGAGGAAGATTGGTTTTTCCAAATTCAGATGATGAAGCTTCATTAAGATTAAGAACATTTCTTGCAAATTCTAACACAGCTAATTGCATTCCAAAACAAATACCTAGGAAAGGAATATGTTTATTCCTTGCAAACTCAATAGCATTAATTTTTCCATTTGCTCCTCTTTGTCCAAAACCACCAGGGACTATTATACCATTAATATCCTTTAAGTGCGTAGGAAGATCTATTTTTTTATCTTCTAAAGTTTCAGAATCTATCCATTTAATTTTCACTCTTATTTTGTTAGAAAGACCCCCATGATGAACGGCTTCAATAAGAGATTTGTAGGCATCAATCATTGATGTATATTTACCAACTATACCTATATTAATAATTCCTTCTGATGTAGCTTCTATATTATTTATATTTATCCAACGACTTAAATCAGGTTTTTTCTGTACTTTTAAGTTAAAGTAATTACATATTTGTTCATCTAAACCATGATTGTGATAAGAAATGGGAACTTGATATATCGAATGACAATCTAAAGCCTCAATAACAGCGTCAGATTTAATGTTACAAAAAAGAGCAATTTTAGATTTCTGTTCTTCAGGAATAATATTTTCAGTCCTACACAAAAGAATATCTGGTTGCACACCCATACCTTGCAACTCTTTAACAGAGTGCTGAGTTGGTTTAGTCTTGAGTTCACCAGCAGTTTTTATGTATGGTAAAAGCGTAACATGTAAAAAACATGTTTTTGAGGGTCCAATTTCATTTCTTAACTGTCGAATTGCTTCAATGAATGGAAGAGATTCGATGTCGCCTACTGTACCACCGATTTCACAAAGGACAAAATCTTCTTCATTAATATCGGATAGAATATATTCTTTAATAGCATCAGTTACATGAGGTATAACTTGGATTGTGGCGCCTAAATAATCACCCCTTCTTTCCTTACTAATGACTGTAGAATAAATTTTACCAGTTGTAATATTATCTGATTTTTTTGCAGGAACCCCAGTAAATCTCTCATAGTGCCCAAGGTCTAAATCTGTTTCAGCGCCATCATCAGTAACATAACATTCACCATGTTGATATGGACTCATAGTTCCAGGGTCAACATTTAAGTAAGGGTCTAATTTTCTTAATTTAACTTTAAAACCTCTTGCTTGAAGTATAGCTCCAAGAGAAGCAGATGCTAAACCTTTTCCAAGAGAAGAGACCACACCACCAGTTATAAAAATAAATTTTACTGATGTGTTTTTCATTTCTACCCTAAATATTAATTACCAATTGGAACTGAGGGCTCTTTAGGTGAGTTAGTCTCAATCGATTTTTCTACTTCTTTAGAAATAGAAGATGAATTCTGGTTAGATAACAAAGCTAAAATTATTGAAGTTAAGAAGAAGCAAGCACCTAAAAACGCAGTTAATTTTGTCATGAAATTGGCTGTTCCTCGAGCGGTCATAAAACCACCACCTGCACTTGAAGAGCCTCCAATGCCTAAACCACCACCTTCACTTTTTTGTAATAAAACTGCACAAATAATACATATGGCCAAAATTACATGTATTATTAATATAATAGTAATCATTGTTTACCCTAACATCTTAATTAACTATTTATGTGTTTAACAACTGCCTCATAAATTGCAAGAAAATCTTTTACCTTTAGACTTGCACCACCAACTAAAACTCCATCTACATTACCTACTGATAAAACTTCTTTAATGTTATGTATATTGACAGATCCTCCATATAAAACTTTTATATTTCTTTTTAAAAATGAGTATGCCACTTCTTTTATATGTTCATGCATTTCAAATATTTCATCTTTGTCAGGAATCTCTCCAGTACCTATCGACCAAATTGGCTCATAAGCTATACATAAATTTTTTTCAGTTGAAGGTGTTGAGTTTAAAATTTGTTCTTTTACAAAATTAAGTGCATTTTTATTTTTACGATCATCATAACTTTCGCCAACACAAATAATAGGAATTATAGAATTATTTATTGCAGATTCAGAACATTTTTTTATGTACGAGTTGGATTCATTAAAAAGTTGTCTTCTTTCAGAATGGCCTAAAATCACATATTCACAACCCATTTCTTTCAGAGAAAAAGCAGAAATTTCTCCGGTAAATGGACCACTAATATCATAATGACAATTTTGTCCACCAACATAAACAGGTGTATTATTTAATAATTTAGCTAATAAATCTATATAAATAGATTGAGGAAAAATACATGTTTCAACATTATTAGAAAAGTTATTTTTTTTTAAAAATTTAGAAAATAGTTTTATCTCATTCTTATTAAGATTCATTTTCCAATTAGCTGCAATTAACATATGAACGACCCTATATTAATTATTAAAATAAAACATTTATAAATTAAGCTAAATGTTATATTAAATACTCAAAAAAATAAAACTTTTCAGGTATAAAATGTTAAGAGCTCTTAGAAATCAAACTCAATCAATTTTTTTTAAAATTTTTCTTGTTTTGTTAATTTGTGGATTTGCATTATGGGGTGTAGGTGATCTTACCGGTGGAAACACCTCCAAATCAATTTTGAAAACAAATAATCAAAATATAACAATTGAAAGAGCTATTAACGATTTAAATAGAGCAAGATACTCTACTCCTTCAAGACCTAGCATGAAAGAAACTCTAGAAAATGGAATGTATAAAAACGTTTTAAATAAGTTAGAACAAGAAATTCTTTTAAATTCTGAAGGAGAAGAATTAAAGCTTTTCGTGCCAATGCAAGTTTTAACAAGAATAATTAGTGATGAAAATTCATTTAAAGATCCTTTAGGAAAATTTTCTCAAACAAAATTTGTTCAATCATTAAATAATGCTGGTTTATCTGAGTCAAAGTATCTTGAAATGCTAAAAACTGAAGCAAATTTAAAACAAATTTCAACACCATTTGCTATTAATGAACATTATAATGAAAAAATTATAAAAAAAATTATTGATTGGCAAAATGAAATTAGGACTATTGATTACGATGTGTTTCCCTTAGTTGATAAGAAAAATATCAATAAACCTTCAAGTTCGATATTAGAAGAATTTTTCGAACAAAACAAAAATAAATATAAGTTACCTCAAACAAGAAATTTTCAATATATAGAAATAAATCCATCAGATTTCCAAAATAAAATAAATATTACAGATAAACAAATAAAAGAAAAATATGATAACGAAAAATCGACTTACATAACTGAAGAAAAAAGAGAAATATTACAAATTACTACTCAAGATGAACAAAAAGCTATAGACTTTGTTAAGGATGTAAAAAATAATAATAACTTTGCTGAAGTTGCAAAGAAGCTGTTTAGATTAACAATGAACGATATTAATCTAGGCCTATTAAAAAAAGATGATCTACCATCCACAAATAATAATGCTGTTTTTAATGCTAAATTAAACGATATAATTGGGCCAGTTAAATCTCAATTTGGCTTTAATGTCTATAAAATAAATAAGATAATACCTGAAACAAAAAAAGAATTCCTTGAGGTTAAAAAAGAAATCAAAAATAAGTTAATTTACGACCTTTCTGTAGAAATCTTGTTTGAGAAATTAGATACCATTGAAGATATAATAGCAGAAGGTTCAAACATATCTGAAATAGCTTCATCGAATATATTTGATAAAAAATTACCTATAATTGAGATTAATAATATTTCTAAAAATGGTTTAATCCACTCATTTGCTGAGCAGAAGAAATTTTTCAATCAACCTAATATTTTTCTAAAACAAATTTGGGATGCAAATATTAATCAAATGAGTGAAATTTTTAATACAAAAAATGACACTTATGTTTTATTAACGGTTTTAGAAGAAAATAATGAACTACAACCATCTTATGAACAATCAAAAGAACTTGTATATAAAGACTGGTTAGAAAAAGAATTAATTGTAAAATCAAAAGAAAATGCAAAACAATTATTGCTTAATAAAAATTTTAAGTTTTCAAAAAACATATCAATTAAGAGAGATAGTAAAAAGTTAGATGAGATTAATGATATATACTTAATCAATCAGATTTTTGAAATTAGTGGCGATGATATCACTTATTTAAATTCACAAAACAAAATAATCGCAGTAAAACTTTTAAATACTAAGATAGATAATTACGTCTTTGAGAAACAGCTTTATAATCAGATCAATTCGTCATTCTCAAAAAGTTATTTTAATGATTTTGCAAATTTTTACATAAACCATCTTTCATCAAAACATGATTTAAAAAGAAATTATAATGAAATGGAAAGTCTATTAAGGAACACTGAATAACTTATTTAATTTATGTGTTTGGTTAAAAAGTTCTTTCCTTGAGATATTAGACTTTCAATTTCTAAAATTTTTTTGTTGATTTGAAGCTCTTTAATTTCAACATTATCATTTTTGTTTTTATTAATAAAATTTGTTGCTCCTTTTATTGTGAAGCCTTCATCGTAAAGTAACTTTTTAATAAATGATAAATTTTTTATGTCTAAAGAAGAATAGTACCTTCTTCCATTAATGATTTTGTTTGGCTTCGCTAATTTAAATTTTTTTTCCCAAAATCTTAATACATGTGACTTAACACCAATTAAATTAGACGCTTTGGAAATTGTATAATAATTATTTTCTTCATACATAGACTAATTAAGTTTTGATTTAAGAATATTAGAAGGATTAAAAGTAACAACATTTCTAGCACTTATAGGTGCTTCAATACCTGTTTTTGGATTTCTGCCTAATCGTGATTTTTTATTTCTTATAATAAACGAACCAAATGATGATATTTTTACGTCCTGTTTATTTTCAAGTTCTGATAAAATAAAATCAAAAATATTCTCAATTATCAGTGATGAAGTAGAATTTGGCAAACCTACTTTTGAAGATATTTTCTCAACCAAGTCATTTCTTGTCCAAGTTCTAGATTTCATTATATTATATTAATACAAATTAGATAAGTTTAAAGTTATTTTTTTAAATATTTTTGGGTTGCCCAATTCTAACTAAAGAAGCACCCCAACTCAAACCTCCCCCGATAGCCTGAAATGCTATTAAATTACCATCAACAATCCTACCAGATAAAACTGCATTATCTAAGGCAAGAGGGATTGATGCTGCTGAAGTGTTGCCATGCTCTGAAACTGTAGAAATTATTTTATTATGATTTATTTTTAATTTATCAGCCACTGCAGTGATTATTCTTTGGTTCGCCTGATGAGGAACAACCCAGTCAATTTGATCTATTTTTTTGTTTGATATTTTTAGCGCATTTAGGAGTGAAGAAGAAAGTTTTTCCACAGCGTGTTTAAAAACTTCTTTTCCTAACATTTCTATAGAACCAACAGTTTTATTTGTTGAAACACCCCCATTTGTTTTCAATATGTCATAATACTTTCCGTCGGTAAATAAAGCAGTGGATAAAACTCCCCAATCATCTAAGTTGAATTCTTTAGTATTAAATTTTTGTAAAACAACTGCTCCAGCACCATCACCAAATAAAACTGAGGTTGATCTGTCTGTCCAATCTAAAAGTTTAGACATAGAATCAGCTCCGATTACTAAGCAATTTTTATAAAAAGAATCTAACATCATTGATTTAGCAACAGATAATGCAAAGACAAAACCTGCACAAACAGCTTGAACATCAAATGATACTGCGTTTATGTTTAGTTTTTTTTGAACAAGAGCTGCAGTTGCTGGAAAAGTATTATCAGGAGTAGTTGTAGCAACAATTATTAAATCAACATCATTTTTGTCTAATTTAGCTGATTTAATTGCTTTTAGAGCTGCAAAATAAGCTAAGTCAGAAGTTGTTTCATTAGCTGAAACAAAATGTCTTTTTTTTATACCAGATCTTTTAGAAATCCATTCATCTGATGTTTCTATTTTCTTAGATAAATCATGATTGGTTAAATAATCATTGGGTAAATAAGACCCAACACCTGTTAATAAAATCGAATTAGTAATGAATATTCTCCATGAAGCTTATTTTAAGGAATCCATATCTACTTTACTCATTTTCTTTTTAAGATTAGATACAAATTCATACTCAACCATATCTGCTGCTACGCTTATTGCATTAGCAAAACCAAAAGCATCTGTTCCACCGTGACTTTTTACTGCAATAGCATTTAACCCAAGAAAAACAGCACCATTGTACTTTCTAGGATCCATTTGCAGACGGAAATTTTTTAATGATTTTTTTGAAAACAAATAACCAATTTTAGAGCTAAATGAACTTGACAATGCCTTTTTAAGATAAGTAGTAACTAACAATGCAGTACCTTCAGCTGTTTTTAAAGCTACGTTTCCAGTAAATCCGTCAGCAACAATCACATCCGTTTCACCTTGAGCAATTTTATCACCCTCTATGAAACCTTTATAATTAATTTTATCTTTCATAGTAGATAAAATCAGTGATGCTTCTTTAATATAATCCAAACCTTTTTGTTCTTCTTCACCAATGTTTAGCAGTGAAACAGTAGGGTTTTTTATGCCCATAATAATACTAGCAAAAGCTTGACCCATAAAAGAAAATTGAACAAGGTTCTTTGCATCACAATCAATGTTGGCTCCTAGGTCGAGCATACAACTTTCACCTATAATTGTAGGAAAATATGCGGCTATAGCAGGTCTTGAAATGCCTTCAATAGGTCTAAGATATAACTTTGACATTGCCATTAATGCACCAGTATTCCCAGCAGATACCACGGCATCACAGAACCCAGACTTAACTTGATTTATAGCATGTGCCATTGACGAGTTTTTACCTGTTCTAAGAGCAACACTGGGCTTTTCATTTGCAGAAATAAATTCTTCAGTATGAACGATATTTGAATCTTGAAGATTAGAAAATGAATTAATCAAAGAGGAAATAATATTTTCATCACCTGAGAAAGTAAATTTCAAATTTGGATATCTTACTTTTGCTTGAGCAGCTCCATCGATNACAATCTCTGGAGCAGAGTCACCNCCCATAGCGTCCAATGAAATATTTATTAATTTTTTCAAAACAGCTCCAGATTAATTAAAATAGTAGACTATTAACAATAAGAGTTAACTATTGCAAATTAATAAATAGTGCAAAAAAACCTTTAATTAAAACTTTCTTTATATTCAGGAAAACAAAACTGATTTGACAAAAGTGAATCATTTGTTGTTTTTTTTAATAGAGAAAAACATGATTCACAATAGTCAGTTAGTAATTGTGGTGAAGACCCAAAGTCACTTATATTTCTATATACATTTTTTATTAGATGTATTTTTAATGTCTCAAAATCATTTTTCTCAAAGCATTGACAATAAACCTTTTGTCTTCCCATATAGGANTCGATCATTTTTTTTATTTTAATGTGAACTCCTGTATCTCCAGCTCCCATTTCTCTTAATGTTAAATCTAAATCTAAAAACATTTTATCAAATANAACTTGAGAAATTTCTTTTCCTTTTGCACCAGATTTTGATAAGAAAAATGTTAAAATAATAGAAAATAAAATTAAAAGATCAAATCTACCATCTATGGTGTCAGGAACCATTAACTTTGTATAAAATACCTTGTTCCTTGAAATTTTGATAATTTTATCATAATACCCATCAATTAAATCTCTTTTTTTATAATTAGATGAAGTATATGAGTTAAAAAATAGCATAATATTAATATCTTTATATATTTAAATAAATTATCATAAATAAAGTTTATTTAATAGGAACAAATATAATAATGCGTTATCTAAATTGTTTTTTGATTATAATTGTATTTTTATTAACTGGTTGCGTTCAAACCAAACAGATAAATGGAATATCCTTCAATAAAATTAATGATTTTAATGTGGAAATAGGCAAAACTTCTAAAAATTCACTAATAAATAAATATGGACCACCTTCCTTCGAGAGCCCTTTCAATAAAAATATTATTTATTATATATCTCAAAATACCATTTACAAAAACCTTAATGCTCCTCAAGTAAAAAAAATGATACTTTATAAAGTCAATTTAGATAAAAACAATATTGTTAAAGAATTTGAACAATATGACGAAAAAAATATAGAAAAAATAGAAATTGCAGAAGATGCTGTAGGACAAAATGATAATAAATTAATGTTAATAATCAAAGAAATGATAGGAAACATGCAGAAGAGAAATTTACAAAATTAAAAGTGCAAATATGATTTATTTTTTGGAATTTCTGAATTGTTTTTAAACTTTAAAAATTTATCCTCATAAATATCAAAATTACCTATTTTAGTAATTTTAATATTAACTTCTTTAGAAATTTTTTTAATTAACTGTTCCTGGTCTTGGTTGCAAGAAAATAACAACTCATAATCATCTCCTCCATATAATGCAGATTCTAACAACAAATTATTGGTAACATTTTGAAAATGAGGTATCGGAATTTTATCTAAATCAAGATGAATACATAAACCAGAATTAACAGCTAAATGAGTTGCATCTTGAATTAATCCATCAGATATATCTATCATAGAATTCGCTACATTATTTAAAAGTAAACCTAAACTAACTCTTGGTTGTGGTATTAAATATTTTTTTTGTGCGATTGATAAATGATTTGATGTTTTATTAAAGTTATCTAATCCAATTTTCGATAANCCNAAGACACCAGATACAAATAANAAATCACCATTCTTAGCACCNCTTCGGGAGATAGAAGTACCCGTTCGTGTTTGTCCAAAAATAGTTATAGTAATATTTATATGAGATGGCGAGCTTGTTAAGTCTCCGCCTATTAATTCTAAATTAAATATTTCTTGATCTTCTTTTAAACCTTTACAAAAATTAGGAATAAAAAAGTCTACCTTGTTTTTGGGAATACTTAAAGACAGGTTATAAAAAAGAGGTTTAGCACCCATTGATGCCATGTCAGATAGATTAACTCTTAAACTTTTTTTGGCAATATCTGCAGGATGTTCTGTTCCAAAAAAATGGACACCTTCAACCAACGTATCTGTACTAATTATAAGATCTTTATTAGCATTTTGTTTAAAAACAGCTGCATCGTCTTTTAAATTTCTTCCAATATTTCCTGTAAGAGGTTTAAAATATTTATTTATATAATCAAATTCATTCATATTTTATTCAGAAATTTTTTCTAAAATAGCATTTGCAAAATTTGGATCACCTCCAAAAACTGTCATAATACTAATATATTCATTTACAATAGTTGTTTTTTTAAAATTTTTTTCAAAACAGAGTTCATATGTGGCTAATCTTAAAATTGTTTTTTCAGTTACACTTAGCCTTTCAAATGACCAATCACATGACAAATTATCAGATATTAACTTATCAATATTATCTATATTATCTAAAACCCCATTTATAATAGATTTAAAAAGATTTAAATCTATTTCTTTGATGTCCAATTTTTTTAAAATAAATGAAGAATAATTCTCCAAAAATGTATTAATAATTGTATTTATATCTGAATTTAAAAAGAAAGCTCCATAAAGAACTTGGGTTGAACAAATTCTAGAACCTGTTTTTTTTCTAACTGAAGCATGTCTAATGTTAGACTTTTTATAACATTTAATCATAAATGGAATTTTGTTTTATATCTAGTAAAGACAAACAAGCGAGTGCAGCTCCACCACCCTTATCTGAACCTAAAGGGTCAGATCTTTTAAGGGCTTGGTTTTTATTTTCTACTGTTAAAATACCATTTCCAATAGGAACAGAAAAGTTTAATGCCAAATCAGTTATACATCTAGCAGACTCATTTGATACAATTTCAAAATGATAAGTCTCACCCCTGATAATACAGCCAAGAGCTACATAACCATCATAAATTTTCTTTTTTGATGATTTATCTAAAATAATTTTTATAGCAGGGCCAATCTCTAATGCACCAGGAACAAAAAGGGTTTCATACATAATTTTTTTTGACTTAAGTATGCTTGAAGCACCTTCAATTAAATTATTAGTTATATCTTCATAATATGGCGAGCAAACCAAAAGAATTTTTTTGTTAACAATACTCAATTTATTTTTTTCCACCCCTTGATGGTCAATCCAAAACCATTTAATGCAATTGCAGAAGCTTTTTTATTAGATAAAATAGTCATATTTTTTACTCCTAAATCAGTTAATATTTGAGCTCCAACCCCATAATCTCTTATGTTATTATTTTTAGTTACTAAATTTTTTGGCTTAGACAAATTATTTGATATAGATATTGGTGATTCATCTCTAATTAAAATTATTATTCCATTTTTATTTTCAGAAATTTTTATCATTGCCTTAGAAAGTTCTGAGCCATTCCTTTCACTAGATTGGTCACCTAATACATCAGAAAAAAGATCCAAAGCATGAACCCTAACAAGGATTGTATCATTACTATCAATAACTCCTTTTACTAATGCAATGTGCTCTGAATTATCAATTATATTTTTAAAAAAAATTATTCTCCAAACACCTCCAAATTGACTCTCCAAAATAGATTCAGAAATCCTTTTAACGTAAACTTCATTCTTTCGACGATAAGAAATTAAATCTGCTATTGAAGCAATCTTGATATTATGTTTTTTAGAAAATTTTATAAGGTCGGGCAACCTTGCCATTTCACCATTATCATTCATTATTTCACAAATAACACCAGAAGGATTAGAGTTTGCCAATTTAGCAATATCAACCACAGCTTCGGTATGACCAGCTCTTATAAGAGAACCTCCATCCTTTGATATAAGGGGGAAAACATGCCCAGGAGTAGTTATATCATTTTTTGTAGAATTAATATCTATTGCAGTTTTAATAGTTAAAGATCTATCTGCAGCAGATATGCCTGTAGTTACCCCTTCAGTTGCTTCTATTGAAACTGTAAATGCTGTCTCAAACCTTCCCTCATTTCTTCTCTCCATAAGAGATAAGCCTAGTTTTTCTGATTGAGTACGTGTCAATGATAAACAAATAAGTCCTCTACCATATTTAGCCATGAAATTAATAGTTTCAGGAGAAGCATACTCTCCCAAAACACATAGATCTCCTTCATTTTCTCTATTTTCGTCATCAACTAAAATGAATATTTTACCTTCCGAGGCGTCTTTTATAACCTCTTCAATACTAGATAAACTCAATTAAATCTCCAAAAATACTTTTACAAAAGTTATTTACTTGCATTAATTCTTTCTAAATATCTTGCTAAAATATCAATTTCTACATTAACAAGTGTGTTTGGTTTATAAATTTTAAAACTAGTATTGTCCCATGTAAAAGGGACAATATTTACTGAAAATGTATTATCTATTATTTCATTAATAGTTAAAGAAACCCCATCAATTGTTACAGATCCCTTAGGAGCAAAATATTTCATAAATTTCTTATTTACTAAAAAAACAACTTTAAAAGAACCATTAATTTTTTTTATCTCTTTGACTGTGGCTGTAGTATCAACATGTCCATACACAAAGTGACCACCTATTTCATCACCTACTTTTAATGATTTTTCTAAATTTATGAAATCACCAACTTTCCATTCTAAAAAATTGGTTTTTGAAACAGTTTCATCACTTACATCAAAAAATAATACACAATCATTTCTTTTTTTTAGGGTAAGGCATATACCTGAACATGAAACAGATGCACCAATCAATAAATCATCAGAATTAAAATCAGAAGAATATTTATTATTCTCTACTTTAACTGAAAGTTCCCAATCACTTGGTTGAGCAATGTTTTCAATTTTACCAATATGACTAATTATGCCTGTAAACATTTTTAAGCCTCATTTGAATGATTACGTATTTCTAAAACATCATCATCAAGTATTCTTAAAAATGATATTTGGTATTTTTTAAGTTGTTCAATATCTTTATGGTTTAAATCATTGATAAAAGGAAGTCCATCATTTCCAATAATTTTACCCGAACGAAATATAATTAGTTTATCAACCATATTTAAAGATAATA
>JGI20157J14317_10001314_pt1 | contig 23305 bp, 45 predicted proteins | sample COG_07_FD_14317 | JGI IMG/M metagenome (IMG submission 14317)
AACTAACATGTTAACAGTGTTTTCACTATTATCGTAAATACCATATGTGTCACCATAATTGTCCCTTTCATATTGTTGGCAAATACTTACCGCTTCAAACGAATCTATGTTATGCTTTTGAAGCCACATATTACATTCAAAGTATCCTATAATATAGTAATCCTCGTTAAATGCCTGAAAGTGCCAATCTTCAGTATTATCATTTGTTAGTACACCTTCGTTAATAAGGTCTAAAACGTATCTTGTTAGTTCTATTTTTATTGAGTTTTTCATAGTAAACCTTTTTCAATTTCTTCTTTTAACACATCGCCAATATAGTCTGGTAGTTCGTCCAGTAATTGCGCGAGCTTGCCTCTTGTAGAATATCCACTGTCATTATTTTGTGGATCTTCTGTGAACCACACAGAGTAGTCATCTTCTCCGTGTTTCTTGGTTTTCATTTCTGTCATAATTTATAGTTTTAGTTTTCTTCATTAAATTCAGCGTGCTCTAAGCATTCACCGCATAGTTCGTCACTTAGGTAGCTAGCTTCAGCTCCACAACAATTACTTGTACTCATGTTTTACTGTTATCAATTTATTATCTATATCTAATGTTATAATACCGTCTTTAAATTCTTTAAGTCTTTTAAGTATGTCGTGTTTATTACCTTTGATTCCAAAGTATTTTTTTACATCACCTATTTTCCAATGAGCGTTAGGCTTCATACCTGTATGTACATATATACTTAGCTCACATACAAGACAGCATAGATTGTAGTACCCTCTATTAGATTGCTTACCATTTATCATTAAAGGTTTAGCCCAGTCTTTCTCAAACTGTGTTGGTTCAATTACTTTTTTCATGATTCTTGATTTTTTAAATAGTTAAAGTGTTCCGTGTATAGCAACTCAAGGTCACTAATGGTTAATGGTACACGATTTAGTTCTTTCGATGTAGAGACTATTTGTTCTCGTTGATCTATAGTTAGTTGATTCCACCAATGCCACACGCCTGAGCTTCTGCTAACATGGTTATATGTTTTATTATTTCTCATATTTACTAAGTGTTATCGCTAATATATGACATGAAGTCAAGTGCGGTTACACAAGGATCATCGTGCTCGTTACCACCAGGTGTATGTTGGTATTCAATGCCACATGTCTGAGCTTCTGCATCCCACCAGAACATGTATCCAAATGAGCTTACATCTTTGCGATCTATATAATCTTTAATATAGATTTCAGTGCTTGATTTTTCTACATACTCGTAGTAACTAGCTATTAGTTTAATTTCTTCTTCAATGTTAATTGCTTTGTCGTTTTTCATTATGTGCGTTATTATTAATTTATAGGTTAATATATATTTTAGTTCGTTATAGATCTGTTGGTTACTATTTCACCGTTAATCATTTTGGTTGTAGTTCCATCTTTCCATTTAATTTCTATATCGTCTTTCTCGTTTACTAATTGTTCTTTTATCATTAGATTCACTAACCATACTAGATCATCAATTAGATCTTGTTCGTCTTCTCTTGGACAGTCAACCTCGTCTTCTATATAAAAGGTCACTTCACAACGTAACTCATCGGGATTCCTCATGCCTATCTCTATAAAGTGGTCTAATACTTCCTCTTTCCAGACATCGTCTTCTCTTGGGTTTCTTATCCTTAGGTACTTCTCCATAATTTCTATTTATTACTGATCTTTTTTAAGTGTCATTGAATTTACTTTATCTATAAGTTCATTGCCTACCATTGTGAAGTAGCCTTCAGCGTAACGATAAACAGTATCAGGAACTAAAATAGGTGTTTTACCACTATTACCCATATGTATTACTTCTTGTTCAGCTTGTTTAATAGCTTCTTGTAACGCTGTGGTTATAAACCACTTTTCAAATCCGTTAAATTTAGTTCTACTCATGTTTACTTATTTAATTTTTAATTGCTTTTAAGTGTACAGCATTTGCTTCAGCACCGTACACTAGGTTAATTAATTTATTTCTGTAAATTAACTCTGTTCTGTGATTCTTGAAATTACCCTCAATCTCAATATGAGCATCTATTTGCTCAATTACCTCTTCTTTGGTAAGATAAGCGCTAATAAATCTGAAGTGATCAATAGCATTAGTTGTTAGTTCCATGGTTTCTGTAATTTATTTATTAGTAAGTAAGTCATACCACAAGAGTCAAAATGAGTTGAAAATTCTATTTTATTACTTATTAGTTCTAAAACTATATCAGTTATATTATGGATATACTCATACACTATATAACTATTTTCTTGAGTGTAATAATCATACTTGTCTTTGTATTCTGTATTATCAATTAAGTATTCAGCGAAACCGTTTCCGTCTTCGTACTCTTTACTTAATATTGGTAACTTGGTTAAGTCAATCATAGTTGAAAATTTATTAAATTATAGGTTATTATATATTATACTTCGTTATAGATCTGCAAGACACTGTAATAGAAGCCATCTAATGACTTTAAATAGCTAAAACAGTAAATACTATTAATTGTAGTATTAGTATTATTAAGAGTTGATAAGAATGCTTTTTAAACATGGTAATGGATATTATTAGTTAAATAGAATTATAGTATGCTAAAACAGTGGTTGTTGGTTATACAACTAATCTCTGCATCAAGCATAGTTTTAGTACAATAAAAAAACTGTGACATTAGGCCATTAGATATACTATAGTAAGGGGCTATTGTCACACTTTTAATAACGGTGTATAGCAAAGGTTAAAAAAGAGAGACCACCAATAAAGGTGATCCCTCATAACCAACCAACTATTAAATTATAAAAAATAATACAGTGGTCTGACTCAAGGCTTCTACCAGACGGTACGCTAAGTAATTCTCTATTTAATTAAGCCATCTATATCTCATCTGACTCGCACAGATAGTATCTCGTATATCCTTCTAGGAGATATTTTTACTTAATGAACTAGTAGCACTGTATTATTATAACCTATTATTCACTTGCATCTGTAATAGTAACACTGTCAAGAGATCTAGCGAACGCCGGTACTGCATTGGAATTGGTATAATTACCATATTTCTCAAAGCAAGGCATTTCATCAAACCTTTGCTTATTACTATTATATACTTCATCATGGTCATAGGTATACTTTGTACCTTTCGAGTTGGTGAAGCTTACTAGTGTGCCTGTTCCAATAAGAGATTTTCTTATTACAAAGCGTTTAGTAATAATAGAGTTAACTGTTTTTGCTTCCGTAGAAGACTTTGTTGCTTTTTTAGTTGCCATTTGACTGTTTATTTAATTGATTTATAAGTTATTATATATATTGCTTCGTTTTAAATCTGCAAGTGCTCACTTTGCGCTTGGTTAAGTTTATTATATTTAATTATTTAAATTATAGGTTATTATATATATCACTTCGTTAAGAATCTGCGAGTGTATAGCACTTCGTGCTAATAATACTTTGAAGTGATCAATAAAAAGTGTGACGTAGGGTGGAGTATACTCTTCCAACCCCTATTTCACTGGTCGGCCTACTTAGCGAGTGTATATCAGAGTGCTTACCTTATCCAGCCATCACCATAACCGGTGATTGCTCTAACCCACTTGTAGCTTTTCTCGCCACTTTCTGGATAATCAACTCTCTCGCAACCGCTTCGAAAGTCGTAGTTAAACACTACAGAATCTCTTTTTAAGAGCATTCTACATATATAGAGACCACTATAATTGAATAGTATCTCTAAGTTGTACCTTACATTCTTCATAATAATTGGTATTTAATTGATTAATTTATTTGAATTGTTATATAACTTACTTCGTCAAGTGTCTGTGAGTTAAAACACCCGCCAAGCACGTTACTTGGCGAGTGTGTAGCACTATGATACTTTATTGTACCATATTTGCTTCAATTCTGATTCTATGTCTTCTGCACTAGCATTATCAAGTTCATCATTAAGTAGATCACCTAAGTAATTTCTTCTTGGTTCAACTTGTGAGCTGTATAGTGCTATCACTTTGTACATCTCTTCATAGTCAGGGATGTCTTGATCTGGTGATTTCACCCAATACTTGTCTTCACTGTTGTCTTGATCATGAGTGACACAGAAAATAAATTCTTGTAGTCTCTCAAACTCTTCACCCCAAATAGTCTTCACTAATTTAGAGTATGTTTCATAGTTAAATTCCTTCTTTGTCATGAGTATTAAAATTAATTGATTTACAGGTTATTATATAATTTACTTCGTCAAGAATCTGCAAGAAACGAGTGTATAGCATTACACTTACAATGACAACACCTTGAGGTGACGATGTGAATTGACATACAAAAGTATGACGCAGGTCGGAGTATACTCTTCTGACCCCTGTCTCACTGGTCAGCCTTTAAACTTAGTATGTTAGAGAGTGGTTATTTACTTAGGTAAATCACCATCCAGCCACCATTCAAAAGCAATTTGCTTTGCTACCACATACATCAGAGCATCATAAGGTGTATAACCTTCTTCAAACTCCCAGCCATTGTAAGTTTCACACCCGAGTAACTCTAAACAAGAGATTTTGTCAAGGTGATCAAGCAGCAGTGGATCGTGGTGGTCGGTGACGTGTGTTAGAAGCGTCATACTCTCTTCCATATACTCATGAGCTTCGCTTTTATCACTTACTCCTTCAAAGTCATACTCAGGGTGTATATATGCCACTTGCATATCATACCCATTTAACTGAGCGTCTAGTTGATACTCATCTGGTGAACCTTTCACCGATACGAGTATATCATTTTTAGTGTTACTACAATTTTCCATAATATATAAAATTAAATTGGTTACTTGTTTAAATTAGAGGACGCTCTTGCGAGCATCCTCATTAGTTGTTATTTAGTAAAATAGGTGAGTCCTTTGTAGTTGATATAACTACTAATTCCTTCGCCACCTGTTGAAGTATTAATACAACCAAATTTCTTTGGTATATTATTTAAGTCAAAATGCTCGAATTTTACTCCGTTTAGTCGAATTGCTTTCTTGAAAACAGTTTGACTGTTAAATTTAATAACGCTCATAATAATTAATTGGTTTTAATTTATATATAAATAATTTTATATATAAATTAATATATAAATCACTTCGTTAAGAATCTGCAAGAAATTCGCTGGTTTCTTTGCGAGTGTATAGCACTTTTTTACAGGTATTGGTTAAGGTGGTGGACGATATAAAAAAAAGGACAGCCTTGCGGCCATCCTTTTGTTGGTTTATGACTTAGTTACTGATTTACATCCTCTAGCAAATGCTGGAACAGCATTAGTGTTGGTGTAATTTTTGTACTTGGCAAAGCATTCCATACCCTCAAATTTAACCTTAAAGGTGTTATACACTTCATCATGATCATACTTCCAATTTTCACCTTTTTTGTTGGTAAATTCAATAATTTCACCTTTACCAATTAGTGACTTTCTAATAACAAATCTGTTGGTTTTCATAATAATAAAAATTAAATAAAATAAATTAAAAATTAAATAAATTAAATACAAATTAATATATATTTAAACTCGTTAAGAATCTGCAAGAGTGTATAGCAGCTTGCTGCTAAATAATGGATACGATATATGCAGATGAAAAAAAGGGATACCCTTTCGGATATCCCTTGTGCTACTTACGATTTTTTCACGCTTGGCAGCTGGCGAGCAAAAGCAGGTACCGTGTTTGTATTCGTATAATTTTTATACTTAGCGAAGCACGGCATAGCTTCAAATTTGCTCTTGTGAGCGTTATAAACTTCATCATGATCATACGACCAGGTTTCACCCTTTTTGTTAGTGAACTCGATGGTTTCACTTTGACCAATTAATGACTTTCTGATAACAAATCTGTTAGTTTTCATAACATGTTGGTTTGTGTTAATAATTATAGTTAATTTGAATAATTATTAACTGGTTTATAAATAATATTTAAAAGAACTGATATATATATAAAAATAATAAAGGTTTAATTTTTTATATTATTATTTTAAAATATATAAATTAATATATATTTAAACTCGTTAAGAATCTGTATAGCATTTGCAGCTTGCTGCAATAAAATGAGTAGATAAAAAGAAGAGTAAAAAAAAGGGACAGCCTCTCGGCTATCCCCTTTTGATTAGGACTTGGTAACGCTTGGCAGTTCGCGAGCGAATGCAGGCACCGTGTTCGTATTAGTATAGTTCTTATACTTAGCGAAGCAAGGCATGCTTTCGAACTTGCTCTTGTGAGCGTTATACACTTCGTCGTGATTGTAAGACCAGGTTTGACCCTGTTTGTTGGTGAACTCAATCACTTCATTCTTACCTATTAACGACTTTCTAATAACGAATCTGTTAGTTTTCATAACACGTTGGTTTATGTTAATAATTATAGATTGTTTTGATAATTATTAACTGGTTTAAAATAAATTTTAATTTTTAATAAAATAATAAAATTAATTTTTTATATTATTATTTTATTTTTATATAAATTATTATATAAATTTGCTCGTTAAGAATCTGTATAGCATTTTATTTATATTATTTATACCATACTACCGGGGAAAAGGTGAAATACTTAGTAGATATTATATAAAACCCAAAAAAATTTACGAAAAACTCTATAAAACAGGGGGACCCCTTTCGTTTCAAAAAACTTTCTTTTTTATTTTTTTATTTTCAAAATAAGGTATTATACAAATACTCTCTACATCTAAGTACTCTCTACAAACACTCTCTACAAAAAAAAGTGTGACAATAGCCTTATAGATAGTATAGTAGGGGGCTAATGTCATAGTTTTGAATATCTTCGTTAATGTGTAAGTATATAAGTATAATAAAAACAGTTACAATGCAAACATGGTTAAATAGAAAGATCCAGGGTCCTCGTCAAGTTGGTGGAGGTGATAAGAAAAAAGGTGGTGTAAAACCTTATGTAACATATGACCGTGACGACCCAAGGATTCAGTCGCACAGTGATAGTTTAGCTTCATATAATAATAGTAATAATGAATATTATGAACAATTTAAGTATGAGGATGATAGGAACAGGGCTGGAGAGGCAGAGTATCAAAGTAGACTTTCTGATGAGGACAGGGAATGGCAAAGGGCAAGAGGCGTTGAGTAAGCCCGAACCTTTACTAAGTAAGCAAGAAATTATTTCAAGGGGTAGAAAATGGGCAGAGCCTGTTACCAATGTAAAGTATGCTTCAGATTTAGGAGACCCGTCTAAAAAGCGGCATTATATGAATTATACACCCCCTACGGCCACTACTAGGCCAGCGGGTGTAGTAGGCCCTGGAACTCCTGGATATAGTAGTATGAAAAATAAATCAATAAAACCAACTTCTTTTATACAATCAGATGGGTATGTGAAGGCGGTTTTTTTTGATAAACCTAAACAGGAAGTAATACTTAAGGGTTTAGAAAAGATGCCTATACTTAAAGGTAGTAGTAAGTTAGCATCTCCGAAAATTATTGATAGAAAATTAACGTCTAGAAAATTCACTACATCTCTATACAATCCCAATCCTAAAAAAAATAGTGCGGATTATAAAAAATATGGAGAAGTAAATTTTGGAGATAGAAGAGGTAACAAAGTATTGAATAAAGACCAATTTGTTAGCTTTGAGAAGTTTAAAAAATAAATAACATGATGAGACAAACATGGTTAAATAGAAAAATAAATGGTCCTCGTCAAGTTGGTGAAGGTGTTAAACCTTATATAGCTAAAGACGATGCTGACTACGCTAAACGAACACAAATGTATAATGATAGCTTAGCTGCGCACAATGCAACAGAGAATATTATCAATACTTTGAGAACCCCTAATATGATTGTCGATGATAATCCATATACGGATCATAATTATTATACAAATGTAGAAGGTAGTACAGGTGACCTCAATANTAAGCCATATGAATCTTATAGTGGTGTTAAGGGTGTTGCTCAAGATATTAAGACATTAAAGAGAACAGATAAGAGCTTAGGTAATACAGAGACTGTTAAGAGTAAGATATATTATGATGGTGGAGGTGTAGGTCGTAGCCGTCACCGCTATTCTACATTTGAATTACCGTATCGTCCAAAACCTAAGCAACCTATAGAAAGTAATAGATCTGATATGGCTAAAATGCCTACAAAAAAAGCTGCATTGTCATCATCACAAAATAATAGCACTGTAAAATCTCGTGCACCAAAATACAATAAGCCATATAAGACTACATCTGGAAGCGATAAAAATTACGCTACAATTAATAGATCAGATGGTACAGGTAATAAGAATTTAAGTAAGAATGAATACAATGCAGAGATGCGTTTATTTAAAAATAAAAAATAATGGCACAGAAATTAAGTCAGAAAGCAAAGGCGGCTAAAGCTAAAAGAGATTTAGCGGCTGCTCTGACGCCTCGTAGAAGAAAGATGAAGGCTGCAAATCAGAATCGTAGAAGAGCGAAGCTTAAGAGCTTAACTGAAAAGTTTAATTCCGCTTCAGAAGCTAAGGCTTGGTTATCTGATAGAGATTGGGATCATGAAGATAGAAGATGGGAGTTGAAGGGCAAGAACAGAGGCAATGATGGTAATGGAACTAAGTCCGAAGGAAACAAAAAATATAAAGCGTAATGGCAATAAATTATCAATACCCTAGAAAAGGTATTTTAACAGGAAATGAAGTAGTTAATATAGCTGACACGGATGATACATTAAATCCGTATTCTACTAAGACAACTACACTTCAAGATGTAGCTAATCTAGGTAGCGGCGGTGGTGGCGGTGGTGTAACAGATTTTACATCGACTGCTGGTACATTTATAAATGTAACCACAAACGCTGCCGCAACTGGTTCAGTTAGCATTGGGACCGTGGACTTGTCTGCAACAGGAACAGCAGATGCGACAACCTTTCTTCGTGGTGACAATACTTGGTCTACCTCAGGTGATGTAACTGGCCCTGCGTCTTCAGTTGATAGGTCTATACCAATATTCCAAGGCTCAACAGGAAAGATAATCCAAGACACAACGGGTGTAAGTATCGATGTAGACGGTAACGTAATGCTTGATAACTGGCCAAGTGCAGAGGCTAATTTCATGGGTGATGTTGATGGTGCAATTAGATTTGCAGCTATAGCAGATGAAACCCTTTCTTTTGGTGACGTTGTTTATATTTCTGGCGAATCAGGAGGTAACACGCTAGTTAAAAAAGCGCAGTCTGATAGCTTGTCTACAATGCCAGCGTTTGGATTTGCTTATCAAGACGCCACATTAGGTAACCCAGTACAGGTTGTAAGCTTTGGTAACATATATGGCCTTGGTTTAACAAAGTCACTTAATACTACAGTAGATTCAGATGGTAATTCAATAACCGTAGGTGACACGCTCTATGTTAGCCCTACAATAGCAGGCGGATGGGAAAATGTAAGACCAACTGGGCCAGCAGAACTCGTGCAAAATATTGGTAAGGTAACTATAGTCCAGGCTATCAAAGGTGCAATTAAAGTAGTTGGTGCTGGTAGAGTAAACGATACACCAAACACTATAAGCATCACGGGAACGATAACTGGTTCTCGGGTAATATCTCCTCAGGTACTATCTCAAAAGTTTACTACTAACGAGGTTAGTGTAACTGGTTCTGGTTCTGGTCCAACTATCTTTACACACAACGTAGATACTGGCTCTGTTGCTTTAATCACAATAACAGATCCAGTTGGAAGCAAATTGATACTGGATAATTTACCATCAGCAACACCAGTTATAGTAAAAGTAACACAAGGTGGTTCTACTTCTCCGTGGCCAAATATTGCGCTTTATATTGACGCTGGTGGTGGTACTATTGAGTGGTCTGGTGGTATAACCCCAACTATTACACAAACAAGTGGTCAATCAGATATTTTAACATTCGTTAGAATTGGGACTAATGTTTACGCATCAATAAATCAAAACTTTAGCTAATGTTTCTTGCAACTCCAGGATTTTTAACACCGCAAGTTTCTGGCACTGACCCAGACGCTGCGGCTTATATATTGGCGGCAGGTATAACAGACCCAACAGAAGAAGCCGCTGTTAATCAATTGGTACTTGACTTAAAAGGAATAGGAAGTACGCCAAGTGGAACAGACCTATGGACAGATGCAGCAGCATTTTATCCTATCAGTCCAACCAGCTTATCGGCGGCAACATACAACCTACGAGATACCACTAGCTTTAATATGACTTGGCTAAATAGTCCAACACATGCATCTACTGGTGTTACTCTCAACGGCACTAATCAGCATGGTGATACAGGTTTTGACCCTGCTGTGGAAACTTTAGCTAATGGTTACGACATCACACTTGGTATGCAGATAGTGAATGCAAACCCAGTAGCGGTTGGTTTGATGAGTGCTGTCATTGCAACAGGAAAAAGAACTGGAATGTTATTAATCAGCGGTAATCTTTACCAAGACATTCACAACACAGGAGGTGGTAGATGGGTGACTAGCACAGGCGGAACATACGAAGGGCGCATGATTGTGAGCGCTGATAGAATAGCGAATGGTGGAAGAGCGAATTACTTGAACGGAACGTCATTAGGGACAAAGCTTTCTGAAGATAATGGAACACCTGTCAATCTATCATTATTTGTAGGCGCACAAAACAACGGTAGTGGGGGTCAGAACTTTACAGCAATGGAAATGAGATTTGGTTTGATTATTCCAAAGGGACTAGATGCTACCGCAGTTACTGACCTAGATGACGCAATAGTTAGATATTCAACAGCGCTTTCAAGAAATATATAAAATGCAAGAAGTAGAAGTATTGCCTGAGAGTTTGTATCCAGCTGTACCATTGTTATAATAAAATAAAGTATATTTGTACTTAAATTAAATTAAATTTCATGAGAGGAAACAACATTGTAAAGAATCTAAATTTCGGTTTAGAGGCTAGAGAAGGAATCTACCAGGGAGTAGATAAACTGTATAAAGCAGTTAGTTCAACATTAGGTGCATCTGGAAAGGCTGTAATACTAGAAGATGAAGACGGTAACCCAATAATAACAAAGGATGGTGTAAGTGTTGCAAATGCAATCACATTATTAGATCCAGTTGAAAATATGGGCGCAACGCTACTAAAAGATGCCGCTCGTAAAACAGTTGAAGAAGCTGGTGACGGTACAACCACTGCGACTGTATTAGCACATGCCATTTTAACTGAAGCATATAGCCATGACGCTAAAGATGTTAAGGAAGGTATTAAGACTGCAACTGAAAAAGTAATCAAGTACTTAGAATCTGTAGCAAGTCCAGTTAAGGGTGATATGCTTAAACACATTGCAACAATATCGGCTAACAATGATCCTGAAATTGGTAAAATAATTTCTTCCGCTTTCGCTGAGGTAGGTGATAATGGCGTAGTTACAATGGAGCAATCATCCGATGAAAACACATTGTATAAAGTAATTAACGGTGCTTCATTTGATAAAGGTCTTGTTAATCTATTTTTCGCTACTAACGAAGACAAGAACAAATGCGTTCTAAATAATCCGTTAGTATTGATATGTGAAAATAAAATAGATAACATAAGGAAGATTGAATCTGTACTTAAACACGTAATGGTTAATAAGCGAGAGCTATTGATTGTTGCTGAAATGGATTCGCAGGTTTCAGGTGCATTAGCCATGAACAAGATGAAAGGTAACATTAAGTGTAATGTTATTGATTCACCAGACTTTGGATTCAATAGAAAGCAGAAGCTTCATGATCTTTCTTTAATTACCGGAGCTAAAGTAATTAGTGAGGATCTTGGTGATGATATTGATCTTATAGAGATTGAGCATTTAGGTTCATGTTCTAGAGCAACAACAGATCTTCATGAGACCATCATAGAGATAGCAGAGGAGTCAGAAGAGCTTACCGCAGCAATAGAGTCAGTTAAACGTCAAATAGAAGAAGAGGACAAGCCTGGTAAGAAAGCACAGCTTGATAGAAGATTAGGATTTCTATCATGTAAAGTAGCTGTAATAAAAGTTGGAGCAAATTCTGAGGTAGAACTTAAAGAAAAGACAGATAGAGTTGAAGATGCAATTTTTGCAACTAGAGCAGCTATTAAAGAAGGTGTTGTATCAGGTGGCGGTATTGCGCTGTTAAATGCTTCATATAGTTTTGCTCCTGATAATCAAGGTGAGGAAATATTATTAAATTCTATACGGAAACCACTTGAGGTGATATTAGAGAATGCTGATAGATTTGGTGATGAAATTAATGATATCGGTTCTAAAGATGGATTTGGTATGAATGTTAAGACTGGTGAAATGGTCAACATGATTGAAGCTGGAATTATTGATCCGCTATTAGTGACTAAGAGTGCATTAAAGAACGCGGTGTCAGTTGCTACAACTATATTATCAACAAACTGTGTAATTAATAACTTAAGGACTAAGGAATAATGAAAGTAATGGGTAATTATGTGTTGATTCAGCCTATAAAAGCTGCTAGCATAAAAACAGAAAGTGGATTAGAACTTGGACAAATACATATATCTGATCTAAGATACAGAGAAGCTAAGGTTAAGGAATTTAGTAAAGATATTGAGGGATTAAACATCGATGATGTTGTATACTATGATAAGCATGCTGGATTTGATCTAACCATAGATAATGAATTATACAAAGTAATAAAGCAACCAGATATTATCTTAGTTGTATAATGCGCGTTGAAGCTGAAGATATAAGAAATCTTAATGTATTAAAGCATTATAGGACTATTAGAAAATGGGCTCACAAGACGAAGAGTATAAGAGAGGCAGATCTAGAGATTTTAATATATCTAGACTGTCTCGACTACTTTCGTAGAGTAGACTTTCAAGAAGGTACATTTGCTTACAGTTGGGATAAAGGCAGATGGGATAGATTAAGGAACGATGGTTGGGTTGAAGTGTGGAGAACAAGGAACAACACAACTAGGAAGTTTAATCTTTATAAAGTAACATTCAAGGGTAAGCAACTAATTAACCAAATATATCGTATAATGCTTGGGCAAGAAGATTTACCAAGTAGTACAAAAAGAAACCCTATAATGAAGGGTGAAACATATATGGACAAAGTACTTAAGGTATCTATAGATTTAGTAAATAAAGACGAAACAAGATAAAAATATGAAAAAAGCATTTTACAAAACGGGTTTAAATCAAGAAAGCGATAAAAAAAAGGGCGCTTATGGTAATAACACCATGCTTGGAACAAGCTCTGTAATAGGTAGAGCTACTAACATGGGTGAGGCCAAAGAAGATGAATCACCAAGCAAGACATTGTCAGAAAGTAATATGGGTAAATCACCTGAATCAGAAACTGAAGCTAGACACGCGAAAGGTCATTACAAAATGAGTGATTATTTTGGTGGTGGTCAGAACCTAAATAAAGAAGGTATTATGTCTGTTTTAAAGGCTAAGATTGAAGATAAAGCTACTGCTAGAAAAGCTAAAAACCTAGAGAAATACAATTCTATTAAGAAAGGTGAATATGAATCTAGCAATAAAACTCTAAATAATGTAGATCCAACGGCGCCAAGTGATTCTAAAATGGACGCACGACAAGCAGCACCAGATGATAGAACTGGCCAAACCAGAGTTCAAGGAGATGCTAGCATTAAGTTGTATAACGAAAAAGACTACCCAGATAGCGAGATGCCAGCTGGTAAGTTTAAGGCTGCACCTATAGATCTTGATATTGCAAAAGATACATCTGAATTAGATATATCTGCTTTTATGCAAGTGTCTGATGCTTTTAGTAGAGCAGCTGGAAGATCTAAAAAATACCAAAAATAAAAAACAATGAATCAATACGACACACAGCAACCAATATCAGCACAACCCCAGGTACAACCTGAACAAGTGCAAGCGACAGACCCTATTACACAAGCAGCTTTAGCAACGGCTCCTGTGCCAGTAGAAGATATATATTCTCCTTCAAAGGGTGTTGGATACAAGCAATCAGATACATTAGATAATGCCGCATTAAATATGTTTGGCTCAGAAGCAAATAGAAACCTAAGATAATTATGAAAAAAAATAACATATACGAAGCTCCAAATAGTAGAAAGTACGCAGCAGAACAAGGTATTGATGCTACTTGGGAAGGTCCATTAAATATGGATAATATGCCAATCGCGCCTGGACGTAGTTCTGGAGCTGATGGTATTCAATTACTTGCAAAGAATGAGTATCCTTATCTAGCAGGTCCAATCACTCAAAGAGCAAAGGGTGAATAATATAAGCAAGCATATAACATATTCAGAGGCAACACGTAGTCAAACGGCTACCAAGAATGGCATAGAGAACAGCCCTAGTGAACAACAGTTGGTTGCAATGTGCATTCTTGCTGAAAAAGTATTTGAACCTCTTAGAATCCACGTAGCGGGTCCTGTAGCTATAAATAGTTTCTTCAGATCCGTTGAGTTAAATAAAAAACTTGGTGGATCATCAACTTCACAACATTGTAAAGGTGAGGCTATGGACATAGATGATACTTACGGACATATGTCAAACGCTGACATGTTTAATTTTATTAAGGATAATCTAGACTTTGACCAAATGATATGGGAGTACGGAAATAATGATAATCCAGATTGGGTTCATGTCTCGTATAAGAAGTCTGGTAATCGAAAAGAAATACTACGATGTCAAAGAATAAATGGAAAAACGGTTTACTCTCACTATTAATATTAGTGATTTTATCTTCTTGTTCTTTAGAGAAAAGAATAGAGCGTAGATTAAGAAGAGCAGAAAGAAAGATAGAGAAGTTAACTATAAAATATCCATCTATACTAAAAAAGGATACACTACATGATACTATCGAAGTATATACACCACTTGTACAATATGATACTTCTTTTATTGATACGAATAGAGATACTATTTTTATTAATAAAGATAGACTTAGCATTAAATATATTAGGGTGGGAGACACCACCTTTATTCAGGGAGAATGCAAGAGTGACACTATTATTAAGACGATCAAAGTTCCTTATGAAAAAGTTGTAGTTAGAAAGCAAGGTATAATTGAGCAGCTTGGTAAGAATTTAAAGAGAATATTATTAATAGGATTCATGCTATTAATTGTTTTAATAGCACTGTATGTAATATTTAAATTATTGATAAAATCAATATTTCCACTACGGCTACCATAGTTAGATAGAAAAGTTATGATATTGTGTAATATATAAGTATATGGCAACTAAGATAGATAAATCAAAAATGAAGTGTAACTCGCCGAAAGCTCAAAGAAGCGGCACTAAGTCACACGTAGTTAAAGCATGTGCAAACGGCAAAGAAAAAATAATAAGATTTGGTGAGTACGGAGCTAGCACTGCTGGCAAACCTAAACCAGGCGAGTCTGATAGAATGAAGGCTAAAAGAAAGTCTTTTAAAAGTAGACACGGTAAAAATATAGCTAAAGGAAAAATGTCGGCAGCGTATTGGGCGGATAAAGTAAAGTGGTAAAAATTATTAAAAACAAATCAATGAACATAACATCTGAATCAAGCTCGCTTGAGCAACTTTTAAAACAAATGGAACAAAAGGATAAAGAAGTTAAGATAGTACCACAAGTTTGTGATATAGAAGATTCTGAATGTATTTCATGTGGTAGTTAATAAAAACAAAAAAAAGTAAACATGTATAAAAATACAAAAAAAGGTGGACCAAAAATGGCGCCGCTAGTTGGAATGGCAGTTAAAGCATTAGCACCTATGGTTATTAGTAAAATTGCTGGAAAGGCTAAAGAGAAAAGTGGCTTGATGATGAAAAGCAAAGGTGGAACCTTTATGTCAAAGAACTGTAAGTAATGCCTTTTAAATTAGGTAACAAACCAATTGAATTAAATGGTCCATCTGTTTATTACGAAGATCTAGGACCTGGTGTCTTAGGTCAAACTAATAAAAATGGTACTATTGCTATTAATTCAAAATTAAGTCCTAAATTTGTAGATGAAGTAATTGAACACGAGAAGGTTCATATTAATCAAATATCTAGAGGTGATCTTACTTACGATGACGATAACATATATTGGAAAGGAAAAAAGTTTAATAAAGAACTTCACATGGTGAGAAATTCAAAAGATACACCATGGGAAAAAGAGGCTTATACTAAGTCAAACACAAAACACGGAGATACAAAATACAATATTTAAAAATGGGACAATATTTAAACCAGCCAGATTTTGGCACACAGGCTGTAGATGTAACGCCTAGCGATACCATCGATTCTACTACTAAAGTAAACCAGATGATACTTTATGTAGGTGGAACTGGTAGCGTAAAAGTATTAATGGCTGGTAAGACACAACTTGCTGACGCTGTTACTTTTACTAATATTCCAGACGGTACTTTTCTACCAATCGTAGTAGATTATGTACTAGCTACAGGAACAACTGCAACTGCCATTATTGGCGTAAAATAATAAACTATGTCGATAGGGCTTGGTATAGGTAATTCTATTGGTGGTAAAGTAAGTGGATTTGGTGGAGGACCATCGGTTGACCCTGCTCAGGCTTACATCACAGCAGCAGGTATAACAGACCCAACAGAACAAGCGGCTGTTATTCAACTTGTTTCTGACTTAAAAGGAACAGGAAGTACTACTAATAACACAGACGTATGGAGTGATTCATACACAATCTATCCATTATCACCTACTTCATTAACTGCTGCGAAATACAATCTTAAAGACCCAACTCAAAACATTACTTGGAACAATGGTCCAACACACGCAACTACTGGAATAACGGGTAACGGTACTGATGCCTATGGAGATACAAATTGGAATCCTACAACTGAAGGTATTGATATTAATAATGCTGGTCTAACATATTCTGGTGAGTATTCGGATGGTGATTATGCATTAGGCGTATATAATTCGGTTAGATGGTTTGTAATAAGAAATTCAGCAAATAGAAAAATAGCGTACATTGGTGCTTCATCATCAGCGGCTAATCCTGTTGACCTTAATAGAAGCATAAGCACGGCAGTAAGAACCAGTGGAACACTGATAAAAATGTACACTAACGGGGCTGAGTCTTCCTTAAACTTGGCATCAAGTGGCGGTTCGGTTGTGCCAAACGCTAACTTTTTCTTATTAGGTTATAGTAACTCTGGAGCTTTATCAGCTCCGTTTGCTGGTGAGATGGACTTTGTGGCAATACACAAAGGATTAACGGCTAACCAAGCAAAAGATTTATCAGACGCAATAACAACTTATAACACAGCAGTAAGAACAGACCCTGATGCTACTGCTTACATCACAGCAGCAGGTATAACAGACCCAACAGAGCAAGCGGCTGTTATTCAACTTGTTTCTGACTTAAAAGGAACAGGAAGTACAACTAATAACACAGATATATGGACAGGGCTAGATGCAATTTATCCAACATCCCCAACTTCCCTAGCTGCTGCGGAATACAATCTTAAAGACCCTGCTACTTACCAAATCACTTGGTACAATTCTCCTACACATTCAAGTGCAGGAGTAGCTTTTGATGGCTTAGATCAGTATGGAGATACAGGATACGCTCCTACCGATGGACTACAAAATGATCATTCTTTCGGAGCTAATTTTAGTGCATATTCTGGAGGTAATGGTACGTTAATAGGAGCAAGAACAATCTCACCTAATTATTATAACGCAATCACACAATATAATAGTAGGATATATTACGGCTTGAATAACGCTAGTGGGACTTCGAGATCTGGGGGTATAACACCTGCGCACTATATAGTAAATAGAGATAGTTCTTTGGTAACTTTATTTAGAGATACGGCAGATATTGGGCGTGTAACAGCAGCCTCCACAGGACAAAGCACATATACTTATTTTCTAGCCGCACAAAATTATAATGGCTCAGCAAGTTTCTTAGGATCAGGAACAATGAACTTCAGTCATATAGGAGCTTCGTTAACGGCTAACCAAGTAACCGATTTATATGACGCAATAACAACTTATAACACAGCAGTACGATGACAGCTTTAATAATACCAGACGTTTCTCAATTTCCAATACTAAGTAGCATTGATGATTTCTATTGGAATCCCACTAATAACACCGTTGGCGGTGTGTATTGGCTACAATTAGAAGCTCAAACCGATTTAGACAATGCAGCAATTGCATACACTATTGGAGAAATTGAAATTGTAGAACCAGTAGGTCCAATAATAGAAGATTAAAATGGAGATAATTGAAGGGATAGCTAAACTAATAGGTGAATACGGTTTACCTACAGTATCGTTAATAGCACTTGTAGTATTAATATATAAAAAGTGGGATTACATTGTAACAACTCTTCAAGCAGCAGCTATAGTGAAAGAACAACAAAAAACAATAAGTGCGTTGAAAGAAACAATGGATTCTAATAACGCTAAACATGCTTTTCAAATAGATGAGTTAAACTCAAAGTTAGAGATAAATAATAAATTGATATTAGAGCAGTCTGTAATTATTGCAACGCTCACGGCGCGTTTAGAGAGATATGAGGAAGTTATCACAAAGAAGATGGCCTCTAGCCCACGTAGACCTAAAAAGGCGTTGTAATACATAGTAGAATTTACAAAAATTAAAATTAAATATTATGAAAATAGAAGAACAAGAATTAGAGAAAATTAAAAGTGATTTCAATAAAACAGAGCAAATGGCAATGCAGATTGCTTCTCTTGAATTACAGAAAACAAGATTAATGAAAGATTATGCTGAGGTTATTGAATCAGCAAATAAAACTAGAGCTGAGTTAGAGGAAAAATATGGTCCTATATCTATAGACATGTCTGATGGTTCATACACAAAACCAGTTGAAAATGGGACGGTCTAATACAGTTATAAGGAAAATAAGTATAGGTACTGAGTACAAGGATAATGCAATGCATTACTACGTAGGTCAGCCAGCTTGGGACAATCACATTGTACATACAATACAATTCATTGATGAAGATCAATCTCACATTATATGGTTGGAAAAGTCAGGTGAGATAATGATGTGGAAGAAATTTAATAAAAATATGGCCATAGCGGTCGAATACGATTTAACATACTAATGCATAGTCTTTACGATTTTATAGTAAAACCAGTAGACGATCATAGATATAATAATAAGAAAGAAATAGCTGGTGTACAGTTTGTTACAAATACAAGTCTTGAGTCATTTAAGAATGTTAATAGACAAGGTGTTGTAATAGCTGTTCCAAAAGCATTTGATACACCAATAAAACCAGGAGATATAGTCATAATACATCATAATGTATTTAGAAGATTCTACGACGTTAGGGGTAAAGAAAAGAATAGTAGAAGTTATATGTTTGATGGAATGTATGCGGTATCATTAGATCAAATCTATGCATATCAACCATTGTCTACAACTGATTGGCAAACCTTTAATGATTATTGCTTTGTTCAACCTGTTAAATCAACAGATGAATCAAGTACTAGTAAAGAAAAGGAACTACACGGTATACTTAGATATACTAATAAGAAATTGAATATCGAAAAAGGAGAAACAGTATGCTTCACCCCTGACTCTGAATTTGAGTTTGTGTTTAACGATATGCTTTTATATTGTATGAAATTAAATAATATTGTTTTGAGTTATGGAATCAGAGAAGGAGACGAAGAATATAATCCAAGCTGGACGAGATAAGTCTAAGGAAACTAGGATAAGAATAATAAGCGCTGGCAGAGCAGCTGTGAACGAGTTAATTAAAGTTGCTGAAGAACCAATACTTGGTGCTAAGGGAACAATGATTGTTGACGGTGAAGATATACCAATGAATAGTGAAGAACTCTCTGCTGATAAACTAAAGAATGCTGCTGCAACTAAGAAGCTATCAATATTTGATGCATTCGAAATACTTAAGAGAATAGAGGAAGAAGAAGAACTACTTAGCGACGATCCAAAAACTAAAGAAGAAGAAAAAACATCTTCATTTGGTGGTTTTGCAGAAAAGCACGCTAAGAAAAAGTAATGTACGAGCAGACATTATATAAAGTAATCACGCCATTAAAAAAGGCTAAGATTGATAGAAACAACCGTTATAAGAAATGGGAGTATGGTTACAATGCTGAATTTGATATTGTCATAATAAGCAAGACCGGTGAGATAGACGAGATACTTGATATACAAGGTTTAAAAATTGCTCTACCAAAAGCTCCTAAGAAAGTAATAGCTAGGTCTTCAATTAATAAAGAACAGTATTGGGAGAGACTAGAAAAGCCAAAGGAATTAGATAAGATAAAAAGCATATTTGACTGGAGAAGAACACCAGACACGTTTAAAGCAAAGTATCATGAATACATTGATATAGAGTTTGAAAGAAGAGAAGATGGTTTCTGGTTTAAGAATAATGGATTAGATACATACGTAACAGGTTCTCACTACATGTACTTACAGTGGGCAAAGATCGATGTTGGTGAAGCTCAATTTAGAGAGTCAAATAGATTGTTCTTTATTTTCTGGGAGGCATGTAAAGCAGATCATAGATCATATGGAATTTGCTACTTAAAGAATAGACGTTCTGGTTTTTCATTTATGGGATCAAGTGAAACTGTTAACTTAGCTACTACTTCAAGTGATAAGAGATTTGGTATCCTTTCTAAAACTGGACCAGATGCTAAAAAGCTTTTCACGGATAAAGTTGTACCAATATCAATTAATTATCCATTCTTTTTCTCACCTATCCAAGATGGTATGGATAGACCAAAAACAGAACTAGCTTATAGAGTACCAGCATCTAAGTTAACTAGGAAGAAGATTGATTCAGAAGATGAACTAGAGGACTTAGAAGGATTAGATACAAGTATTGACTGGAAGAATACATCAGACAACTCTTATGATGGTGAGAAGTTAATGATGCTTCTACATGATGAATCTGGAAAATGGGAAAGACCTGAAAATATTTTAAACAATTGGCGTGTTACTAAAACGTGCCTTAGATTAGGTAGTAGAATTATTGGCAAGTGTATGATGGGTTCAACATCAAACTCTTTAGACAAAGGTGGTAGCAACTTTAAAACGCTTTATTACCAGTCAGATGTAAACGATAGAAACAAGAACGGTCAAACTAAATCTGGTTTATATAGTTTATTTATACCTATGGAATGGAACTATGAAGGTTACATTGATAGGTATGGTATGCCAGTATTTGATACACCAGATGAACCAATAGATGGTTTTTATGGTGAAAAAATAAGCATGGGTGTTATAGAGTTCTGGGAGAATGAAGCAGAAGGTTTAAGAGATAATCAAGATTCATTAAACGAACACTACAGACAATTCCCAAGAACTGAGGAACATGCATTTAGGGATGAGGCAAAGAGCTCACTATATAATCTACAAAGACTGTATGAGCAAATAGATTATAATCAAGATCTAGAAGCTCACGGTACATTAACTAGAGGCAGTTTCAGTTGGGAGAATGGCATAGAAGACACTAGGGTAATATTTGCACCAAATAAAAATGGTAGGTTTTTAATATCATGGACACCACCACCTGAGCTTCAAAATAGGATTATAATTAAGAATGGTATTAAGTATCCTGGAAATGAACATGTAGGTGCTTTTGGATGTGACCCTTATGATATATCTGGAACAGTTGATGGTAGAGGATCTAAAGGTTCACTGCATGGTAAGACTAAGTTCTCGATGGAAGACGCACCACCTGAGCATTTCTTTTTAGAGTATATAGCTAGACCACAGACTGCTGAGATGTTCTTTGAAGATGTTTTAATGGCTATAGTGTTTTATGGTATGCCTATCTTAGCAGAAAATAATAAGCCTAGATTATTATACCATATAAAAAGAAGAGGTTATAGAGGATTTTCTATGAATCGCCCAGATAAGAGTTATAATAAGTTATCTATAACCGAGAGAGAGATTGGTGGTATACCAAATACAAGTCAAGATATTAAGCAAGCTCATGCTGCTGCTATTGAAACTTATATTGATAACTGCGTTGGTTTAATAGGTGAAGGAGAGTATGGAGATATGTACTTTAATAAAACTTTAAATGAGTGGGTTAAGTTTGATATGAATAATAGAACTAAATTTGACGCTGCTATTAGTTCTGGACTAGCTATCATGGCTTGTAATAAGAATCTATATGCGCCGGCAAATAAAATAGTTAGACAGAATATAAGTTTAGGCTTTAAAAAATATGATAATACTGGTACTGAATCTAAGATCATACACTAAAATAGGATAATGAAGAAAATAAATACAAACCCAAATACCGCATTCCCTGACCAAGTAGTTAGTGACCAGGAGAAAGCGTCTATTGAATATGGCTACCAAGTTGGAAGAGCTATAGAGGGTGAATGGTTTGGAACTGGTAGAACCCAGAATAGATTTATGTCTAATTGGAATAGTTTCCATAATTTAAGATTATACGCTAGAGGAGAACAACCAATGCAAAAGATTAAAGATGAATTATCTATAAATGGTGATTTATCTTATTTAAATTTAAGTTGGAAGCCAGTTCCGGTTATATCTAAATTTGTTGACATTGTTGTAAATGGTATATCAGAAAAGTCATATGAAGTAAAAGCTTTCTCTCAAGATCCAGAATCAATAAAGAAAAGAACTAAGTACGCAGAGAACTTAATGCGTGATATGGCTGTAAAGGAAGAATTAGAATTTATACGCAATGCAACTGGTATGAATCTATTTAATTCTCCTTCTAATATAGATATTCCAGAAACAAAAGATGAGGTTGAATTGCATATGCAATTAGAATATAAACCATCTATAGAGATAGCTGAAGAGGAGTTAATATCTAATACGTTTGAAAGAAACAGATATGATTTAACAAGAAGAAGAATAAACTACGATTTGGTTGTGTTAGGTATTGGCGCAGCTAAAACTGGTTGGAATAGATCTAATGGTATAACAACTGAATATTGTGATCCAGCTAAAATGGTTTGGTCATATACAGAAGATCCTAATTTCTTAGATTTATATTATGTTGGTGAAGTTAAGTTATTATACTTATCTGAAATAAAGAAATTATTTCCACACTTAACCGACAATGACTTAACAGAGATACAACAGTATCAAGGAAACAATCAGTATCTACAAAATTGGCAAGAGTATAATAGTGATACGGTTGCTATTTTATTCTTTGAATACAAGACATATACAAACCAAGTTTATAAAATAAAAGTTGGTGGTAATGGTTTGGAAAAAGCATTAGAAAAAGACGATAGTTTTAATCCGCCAGAAAACGATACATTTTCGAGAGCTTCCCGATCAATAGAGACATTGTATACAGGAGCTAAGATTGTTGGTTATGAGAAAATGCTAGAGTGGAAACTAGCAGACAATATGACTAGACCAAAATCTGATACAAC
>JGI20157J14317_10001326_pt1 | contig 23152 bp, 22 predicted proteins | sample COG_07_FD_14317 | JGI IMG/M metagenome (IMG submission 14317)
TATCCTCCAGACTCATTGGCTGCTTTTACCACTAAGTTTTCCAAGTTATCTAAAACATAAGCACGGTCGGAATCCTTCCAGCACAAATAGGTAGGCACATTGGGCAAAATCGGTTCTTGGTCCAGGTAATATTTGATCATCTCTGGAACATAAGCATAGGTAACTTTGTCATCCGCAACTCCCGTACCCACCGCATTTGCCAAAGCCACATTCCCTTTAAGGTAGGCCTCCATCAAGCCGGCAACCCCAAGCATAGACTCTGATCTAAATACCATGGGATCAAGAAAGTCATCATCCAGCCTCCGATAAATCACATCAACTTGTACCAGTCCTCTGGTTGTCCGCATGTAAATACAGGAGTCAATTGAGATCAGGTCTTTGCCTTCTACAATTTCAATGCCCATTTGCCGGGCCAAAAAGGTGTGTTCAAAATAGGCACTGTTGTAAACCCCTGGCGTTAACAACACACATACAGGCTTTTGAGATTTACGGGGAGATAAATGCTCTAATGTGCGCAACAATAAATCCGGATATGCCTCGACTGGACGCACTGACATTCCGCCAAATGTCTGGGGAAATGCCCTCTTCATAATCTGGCGGTTTTCCAAAAGATAGGAGGCTCCAGATGGGCAGCGTGCATTGTCCTCCAAGACCAGATAATTTCCCTGGTCATCTCGGATCAAGTCTGTTCCGCAAATATGGGCGTAAATTTGCTGGGGTGGATCAAAGCCGACCATTTCCGGTCGGAAGTTTTTCGAGGAATTAACCATTTCCTCAGGTATAACCCCGTCCTTGATTATTTTCCTGCCGTGATAAATGTCGTTGAGAAATAAGTTTAGGGCGAGAATGCGCTGCCGCAACCCATTCTCAATGACCGTCCATTCACTTTCTGGAATTACCCTGGGTATCAGATCAAAAGGAAAAATCCTCTCTGTTCCCCCTTCATCACCATAAACAGTAAAAGTGATTCCATGCTCAAGGAATGAGGCATCTGCCTGTTGGCGCCTTTCTGAAATTTCCTCTTCTGTTAAACGATCAAACCGGTGAAAAATTTTTTCGTAATGAGCCCGGGCCTGCAAGCATTCTCTATCCAAAAACATTTCATCAAAAAAATGTTCAACGGTGTAACCTTGGAATTGGTTGGGTAAGCTCATCTACTTTTTAAAAAATTCAGGGCAAGTCTTGTGCCACTCGGTTAGATTGAAAAGCACATTGTTACTTTTTTGTCCATTCGGCATCCTCCGTTTTGGAAAAGTGCCTTTGGTAGGAGAAAAGAAACTGCTGAGCCAGTCCCGCATATTTACCAAAATGTATCCTGGCAAATTCTTCCATTTGTGAAATTTTCCATGCTTTCATTCCATACTGTTTTTCCAACGATTGGAGGATCCATGTATCGATCGGAAAAGCTTCCGGTTTCTCCCCGCCAAATAAGAGCACACAATCCGCCACTTTAGGTCCGACCCCCGGAAGGTTCATCAGCCTAAGTTTGGCTTCCTGGTATGGAATGTACCTGAGATCATCCAAAAAATTCGGGTTTTCTCCGAGAAACTCAGCTGTTCCAACAAGGAATTTTGCCCGGTATCCCGTTCCCAGTTTTCTCGCTTCCAATTGGGTTAATTTTTTCAGCCGATTCCAGCCGGGAAATGCATGAATACCCTCACCTACTTCTTCCCCGAGTAAATGATAAATCTTTTCCTTAAGTTGTTTAATTTGAGGGATGCTCTTGGCAGAGCTTAGAAGAAAAACCAGCAAGGTTTCATCAAGGGGCTGGCGGAGTATTCTTAATCCTGGAAACTGATTGATTGCACGGCTCAAGATACCATCGCTTCTCCAAGGCAAGGAATCGACCGCTTCCAGATAAGTCTCATCCAGCCATAAGTAATGCAACATTTCCTTTTCGCTTATCCGCGAGTTGGCGGAAGTCCGCCATTCTAACTGTCCCGATACCCACCTCAACTGAACGAGGGAACCATTAACCACTCCAATCCATTGATTTTCGCTTTGTGATGTCCAGGAAAAGCTTTGCCCGCCGACTAACGACTCATTGATACCGGTGAGACAAATTGCGTTCTTCGGACCAAGTGGAATCCATTTCCCTGTCATTGGTATTAGGTAAAAACTTTACCACAGAAANCTCTGGCTCTTGGCAATCAAAGCATCTTTTCCATCCATTAACCTAAGTCGCCAGGCAAGTGGCTGGACCGATTTGTCTGGCCAATCATCCCCAGTCAGNCCGATNAAAACTTCCTTCCCAAAAATTTTCGGATTTTCAATAGGTATCTTAACCGTTTGGGCAACTGGATCCAATGAGGTAATCCAATCTAAAACCCAGTATGCATTTTCAGATAAACCTTGGTCTGAACCATTTACCTTAACCACAAAGTAAAATCCATCACGATGGTTTCGGTCAGAACGACAATAGACTTTCCAGCCTTCATATTCCTGACCGCTAAAAAACTCTGGTATGCGTTTAAAGTCCCGAGTGGAAAAGTAGGACTTGTTGCGTACTTCCAACTCTATTTTAGCCCATAATGGATGGGCAAAAGATAAGAAGCAAAAGACAAGAAGTAAGAGCGGGGAAATAGTCCCCCACGAAACCATTTGAGCAATTGGATTACTCTTCAGAAGCAGCAGGTGCCTCTTGGGTTTCAACTGCTTCTGGTGAACCAGAATCTGGCCCAAGGACATCCGCAGCGGTTGCTTTATCGGAAGATTTCACTTCAGCGGCTGCACTGCTTGGCTCTTCCTGAACGGCAGGTTTTTTGGGAACGGACTTGGAGACTCTTTTGGCTGGCCGTGCCTTGGGGGCAGCTTTTTTGGGGGCGGACTCAGCAAGTGCCTTTTTACGACGGGCTAGGTAAGCAGCACGACGACGGCGCTTGATTAATTTATTGTACTGTTTGCTCATAGAAAAAAATGAATCATGAAGTAACTACAATCAATTGGCAAGCTCAGTAGAGGATAGGTACTTAGCAAATCTCAACTGGCTTACCGGTTCGGGCAGACTCATAAGTTGCATCGATAATTTTCATTAACGCCAGGGCTTGGTCAGGGGTGTTCAGGGGGGCCTCTTTTCCCTCAAGCGTGAGGGCGAAATTTTGGGCAGATCGAATTCTGCCCATATCTTCACATTCCTCCACCACGATGGACCGGTTCACTGAACGGCCATGCTCCTGGAAGTAGAGTTCGCAATCATCAATCGCGGTGGCATCTATGCCGTCTCTACCAAATAAGCGGCGTACCATGCCTCCTGCCTTGGTACCCTGATAAGTCACCGAGACTTCTTCCCGCTTATTCATCTCCGCCCACGAAACCTGAAAACTCAAGACCTGACCGCTTTTAAACCGCACAAAGCCATGGGCAGCACTTTCGACATCAGTCACTCCATCAGCCACATCTGGAATTCCCCACGGTCCTTTAAATCCTTTATCCTGAATAAAATTATCAAAGGTCTGAGCAAGTACATGGCTGGGCTCTGGGTAGTCCATGTAAAACAAGGCCAAATCAATCATGTGCAAAAGATCAATTAAGGGACCACCCCCTGATTGGGCCTGATTGGTAAACCAGCCACCAAAACCGGGAATTCCGGTTCGCCTTATCCACTTTGCCTGAGCCGAGTTGATTGTGCCAATCTCTCCAGCCTCTAAATACTTTCGCATGGCATAAGATTCCGGACGGGCCCGGTTATTGAAATTGAACATCAGGGTTTTGCCCGATTTTTCCGCAGCAACTTTCATTTCCGCTACTTCCGCCGCGTTCAAAGCAGGTGGTTTTTCACAGAAGACATGCTTGCCCGCTTGCAAGGCCTGAATCGCAAGTGGCTTGTGGGTACGGTTCGGGGTTATGATACTAATGGCATCCAAATCGGTCAATTGATCCAACATCTTTTGGGAATCGGAGAAGACATGCTCTGCCCCGTAGGCTTTGGCCGCTTTTCCCGCAGCCTCCTCGTTCATATCACAGATCGCCACAATCTCTGCCCCACCCGCTTTAAATCCGGGAGCATGATACTGCAGCATTCCTCCTGCCCCGATAATTCCTATTTTTTGACTCATTGAAATAAAATTTAGCTATTGGTTATTTGGGGATGGCGGGAAATTTTACCCATTTTTGTTTGGATGTTGAACTCTTCACCACGGTCTCAATAAAAGCCATACCAATGATTCCATCGCGGATATCCGGATAGTCGTAGCCCGATTTTCGGGGAAATTTGCCATCGATTTCATCACGGATTGCAACCGCTGCAGAATTGTAGACATTGGCAAAGGCTTCGATAAATCCTTCCGGATGTCCAAAAGGAATNCGNGTATGATCCGCAGCTGCACCCGTGACATATCCATTACCGCGGCGATAAACCTGTCGCGGTTCACGGGCATCCTTAACGATCAGATCGTTGGGTTCTTCCTGATGCCACTCGAGCGACTTCTTGGTCCCATATACCCGGATATTTAAATTGTTTTCATCCCCATTGGATACTTGGGATGCATAGATGATCCCCCGGGCACCCCCTTTGAAGCGCACCAGGACATTTCCATCATCGTCCAGTTTTCTGCCGGGTATATTGACGGAAAGATCGGCACAAAGAGAATCAATTTCCAAGCCACTGATGTAGTGCACCAGATTCTCGGCATGCGTGCCAATATCGCCCATACAGTTTGAAATGCCGGCCACCTTGGGATCCGCCCGCCAATTGGCAATGGATTTGTCCTCCCCGGTCAAAGCGGTGATGGCATAGCCCTGGGGGTATTCACAGACCACCTTGATGATTTTACCAAGCTCTCCCTTTCTTACCATCTGCCGGGCAAGCTTGACCATGGGATAGCCAGTATAATTATGGGTAAGGGCAAAAACTTTTTTGCTCTTGGTGATAATCTTTTTGAGCTCTCTCGCCTCGGACAGAGTGAAGGTGGCAGGCTTATCGCAAATTACATTGATTCCAGCCTCAAGAAAAGTTTTCGCCACCTCAAAGTGCAAGTGATTACGAACCACAATCGAGACAAAATCTACTCTTTCTCCAAGGGGTAATGCACTCTCCTTTTTTGCCATCTCTTGGTAGGAGGCATAGACCCTCGATGGATCAATAAAGAAATCCTTTCCGGAAAGCGTGGATTTCTTGGGGTCCGAAGAGAAGGCTCCTGCGACCAATTCGATCTGCCCATCCAGGGCAGCGGCCCGGCGGTGCACACCTCCAATAAAAGCTCCACGGCCTCCACCGACCATGCCCATACGAAGTTTTCTATTTTTCATCTGCTCTTCCTATTTACTGGTTTTCCTTGTCGAATGCCGAATCAAAGGCCATCTCGTTGGGCTTAAAGTCGAGTTTTTTAACAAATGCACAGGACTCCTCCGCCCCATGGAAACGGTCCATCCGGCTATCTTCCCACTCCACCGAGAGCGGACCGGCATAACCGATATCATTTAATGCGATGATGATTTCCTCAAAATTCACATCTCCCCTGCCAATGGAACGGAAATCCCAAAAACGGCGGGGATCAGCAAAGGTCGTATGCCCACCAAAAACTCCCACAGACCCATCCCCGTGTCCCCACCAGGCATCCTTCATGTGGGCATGATAAATCCGGTCTGAGAAAGTACGGATGAATTTAACATAATCCACGCCCTGATACCCAAGATGGGATGGATCATAGTTGAAACCAAAACGCTTGTGCCCTTTGACCGCCTCGATTGCACGCTGGGCACTGGCAATATCAAAAGCAATCTCAGTCGGGTGCACCTCCAGGGCAAAATTTACTTTTTGTTTTTCAAACTCGTTAAGGATCGGCCCAAAACGCCTGGCGAAATCCTCAAATCCCTTGTCCCAATATGCCTGATCGGTGGGAGGAAAGGCATAGATCGAATGCCAGATACTCGAACCGGTGAACCCATTAACGACTGCAGGAAAATCATCCTTCTTTCCTCTTCCTGGCTTGGCATTGATAAAATTCCGGCATGCCTTGGCAGTCTTGGCCAATTTCTTGGCCGCACGCTTCCTCACTTTTTCAGGGTCGCCCTCACCCCAAACATCCGCAGGTAAGATGGCTTTGTGACGCTCGTCAATGAGGTCGCACACCGCTTGGCCAACCAAGTGGCTTGATACGGCAAAAGCGGTCAGTCCATGATCGCTAAGAATTTCCCACCTTTCCTGACAATATTTTTTGGAGACCGCAGCTTTATCCACATCGAAATGATCCCCCCAACAGGCTAGTTCAAGACCATCATAGCCCATTTGGGATGCTTTGGCAGCGAGGTCAGGAAGCGAAAGGTCGGCCCACTGACCGGTGAATAGAGTGACAGATCTTGGCATAGTGTTTAATTATAGGGGTTATCAATTACTAGGGATGGTTTGTTTCACAAAATACTCACTTTGGGGGCAACCTCTTTTTTTACGGATTCAACGATGGGGCTAGGAACGAATACTTATTTTCTCGGCGGTTTTGGAACCTAAAGTAAGAAGAGTCTTACCCTCAACTTTTAGTTCCATTGAATCAGCAATTCGATCGTTTTGCATGACTTCGATCTTTTTACCGGGAATCAATTTTTTGTTTCGGGCAAACTGTAAAAACTCTTTTCCCTGATCCTGGATAGATTCAATCCGCACAAAGTCTCCCGTCTCGCAATCGAGTAAAGTACGGTTAGATGCACTGGGCATCGCACCGCGTTTTGTGGGGATCGGATCTCCATGCGGATCATGACTTGGACGACCAAGGAATTCATCCAATTTCTCAAGCACTTTTTCCGAAATGGCATGCTCCAGTTCCTCTGCCTCATCGTGTATCTCTCCCCAGTCAAGCCCCAGGGTTTCCACCAAAAATGTCTCCAACAAACGATGTCTCCGTAACATACTCATACCCAGCTTGCGACCGGCAGCAGTTAACTTAACCCCTTTTCGGGGCCGGTAATTCACCCATCCTTTTTTCTGGAGATTTTTCACCATGGTGGTGGCCGTTCCCGCAGTGACTTGTAAGCACTCCGCAACCTTCCCCATCGCCACTTCCGGTGATCCTGCCTGAACCGACTCGACCAGGATTTGCTTCAAGTAATTCTCTACGGTTGAACTTGGCATGATATTTAAAAACATTCCTAAGCTGTTCTTGACCCTCTTCTTTTTCAAGCATATAAAGTTATACTTTGATTAATCAAAGTTATAAATTTTACTTGCCGAAAATTAAGATGCACAGATTCATCATGGTTATGCCCGTGCTACTGGTCAGTTGGTTTATTGCCGGTTGTGGCAAATCCGACTTCACCATAAGAAAGGATCCGCAAAAGCCCGTGGTGGTCGCAACCACCACTCATTTAGCGGATCTTATCAGGCAAATCGGAGGGGAGCATCTCACCGTGATTCAAATGATGAAGGCGGGAGTGGACCCTCACTCTTACCGGGCAACCGCACAGGACATAACCCATTTGCAAACCGCAGACTTGATCGTTTATCATGGCCTGTCCCTCGAAGGGAAGATGGCCCGAGTGTTTAAGGATACTACGCTAAGTCGAAGACCTCCTTTTTCACCCTGTGCAAACTTAGCCAATGATCAGTTATTGAGTGGTGAGGATAAGGATCAAGTAACCGATCCCCATATTTGGTTTTCGCCAGATTTATGGATTCAGTGCGGACAATCGCTTACCACTGAATTGTCCGGTTTACTTCCTGAAAAGAGCACGGAGTTTAATGCAAATTTTCTCAAGTTTCGAAAATCGGTTGAGAAAATGGACCGCTGGGGAAAATCGATCATCCAATCCATACCCCCCGCTTCCCGGATTTTAATAACCAGCCACGACGCCTTTCGATATTTTGGTGATCACTTTGGCATCCGGGTGATAGCCCTTCAGGGAATCAATACCCTGACCGAAGCTGGACTGGCCGACCGGACCAACCTGGTTGAGTTCATTGATCTGCACAATTCACCCGCCCTCTTTATCGAAAGCAGCGTCAATCCAAAGGCTCTCAAGGAAATCGCCCGTGAGACCGGCTCCATAATTGGCGGCACCCTCTTCTCTGACGCTCTCGGCTCCGAAGATCAATCTGCCCTAGGTCCAAATGAGGAGGTACTTTCCACTGCCACCTGGCAGGGAATGATGGCTCATAATTTACGCACCATTCAAAAAGCGTTGCACCAAGTTCCATGAGCACCCATCTGCCCCACCCTCTTGAGATTCACGATCTCACGGTTGCTTACAATCAAAAGCCCGTGCTTTATGGGATTGATGTGGAAGTCAAGGAGGGTTCTCTTGTGGGAATCATTGGCCCAAATGGAGCCGGAAAGTCCACTCTGATCAAAACCGTAATGGGCATGATGAAGCCCGAGGATGGATACATTAAGATTTTTGGAGAACCCGGGAAAAAAGCAATCACCCGGGTTGGGTATGTCCCACAAAGGGAAAGCGTGGATTGGGATTTCCCGGTTACCGCCATGGATGTGGTGTTGATGGGCAGGTTTGGGCATACGAGGTGGTACAAGAGAGTAAGCAAGAGAGACCGTCTTTTTGCCGCTGAATGCCTCGAGCAAATGGATATGCTGCCCTATGCTGACCGGCAAATTGGCAACCTCTCGGGCGGGCAGCAACAACGGGTCTTCCTTGCCCGTGCCCTCGCCCAACAAAGTGATCTGTATTTGATGGATGAACCATTTGAAGGCGTGGATGCGGTGACGGAAAAAGCAATCATTGGATTGTTAAAAAATTTACGGGATCAAAAGAAAACTCTTATGATTGTTCATCACGATCTTTCCACTGCACAGGAATACTTCGATCAGCTGCTGCTTCTCAACCTGAGGATGGTGGCTTATGGAAAAACTGCGGATGTTTTCACCAACGAACTGCTGCAAAGAACTTACGGGGGGAAACTCACCGTACTCTCGGAAATTGGCAGCCGCAAAGTGGCAGAAATTCCATCCTCTGGTTAGGAGTTCTTTGTGATTTTGAAGTATCCATTTCCAAGAACCGTTTGCTTACATATTTTACTGATCTTTGGCTCGGCAGGTCTGTTGCACGCGGCACAAATTGATCATGTTCATGGAAACAACTGGATCGACCGAGCCATGCGGTTTTGGGCCTTTGAAGATTCATCGATGCGGGTGATTGTTTTCGGGGTTCTCCTGATAGGAATTAATTGCGGACTTATGGGGGGATATATCGTAACCCGCAGGCTTTCGATGTTTGGGGATACCCTTTCCCATGCCGTTTTGCCCGGAGTCGCAGTGGGGTTTTCGCTAAGCCAATCACGCAATGATTGGGCACTGATGCTTGGGGCTATTCTTTCGGGTTTCCTGGGAGTAGCCCTCATTTCCTTGTTCAAAAGATACACCAAAATGAAAGCGGATAGTGCCATGGCTCTGATTTTATCTGCTTTTTACGCCGTCGGTATCTGCCTGCTCGCTCGTTTACAGCAATCCGCTGGAAGCGGTGTGGCAAACCTGGATAACTACTTATTTGGGTCCTTGGTGGGGCTTTCCCAGAGTGATCTCCTGCCTATCCTTGCCTGCCTGATTTGCATTGTTCTAACTTTTGTGGGCTTACATAAGCAATTATTGGTTGGAGGGTTTGATCCTGCTTTTGCCCGTTCTATCGGATTACCCCTCGATTGGATCCACTTCTTTCTTTCGGTCATGCTCGCCTTTTGTATCGTATCTTCGCTGCAAACCATTGGGGTGGTTCTGGTATCAGCCCTTTTGATTATTCCGGCGAGTACCTCCTGGTTACTGACTCATCGAATGACCCGTCTGCTTATTTTATCTGCAATAACAGGTGGGATTAGCGGTGTCCTTGGTTGCTTCCTTTCCTTTTTGAATAATCGTCTACCTACTGGACCAACCATTATTCTTTGCTCCACTTTCATCTTTTTGAGCGTGCTGTTACTCAGTCCACGACGGGGGATGATTCCTTCCTGGATAAGATCCAGAAAGCACTCTCAAAAAATTCGTTCGGAAAATACCCTCAAGGCATGCTTTCAGGTTTTGGAGGAATCTAATTTCGAGGAACAATCGTTCCCGCAGTCACTGCTCGCACGGCGAAGGAGGAAAAGTAATGGTGAAATTGAAAAGGAAGTAGATAGCCTGATCCGCCGCGGTTATGCCACCCGCAATACCCCGTCCTCTATTCAATCAAAAGAATTGCCTTCTGATTCGGTTATCTCGCTTACACCGAGTGGCTGGGAAGTCGCCTGTCGAATGATCCGTAATCACCGGTTATGGGAACTCTACTTAACCAGAGAAGCCTCCTATGCTTCGGATCATGTGCATGACGATGCGGAAAAAATTGAGCATATTATTGGCGAAACCACCGTTCGCCGGCTCGAGCGTATTCTGTCAAATCCTACATTAGACCCACATGGCAAACCCATTCCCAGTCAGCATGATATTGATCGTGGGTGGATTTCCTCCGCACCTCAGTAAATCGAAATGGTCCATGCCTTACACGAAGCACTGACTGCTCCTTGGTCCACGCCGGAGCAGATTTCCTGGAATATACAAATTGCCCTGATGGGGACACTTATCTGCTTAACCTGCGGTTTAGTGGGCACTTTTATTGTANTACGCAGAATGNCTTTACTCGGCGATGCCATAAGCCATGGGATTTTGCCGGGCATTGTTATTGCCTACCTAATAACAGACAGCCTTGCATTGGGCCCCATNTGGTTGGGGGCGTGCTTGGCTGGGCTGGGTTGTGGCTTTTTAATTGAATGGTTCCGTACAAAAACCCCACTCCGGGAAGATGCAGCCATGGGCCTCACCTTCACCTCATTTTTTGCTGTGGGGATTGTCCTCTTAAGTATTCAAGTGGACCATGTGCATCTGGATCCTGCCTGCATTCTTTATGGAGAGATTGGCTTACTCCCCTTGCAAGGTGAGTTCATTCTTGGAGGTCAATCCCTGGGAAACCAGGCTTTATGGGCCATGGGAGCAGTGTGCTTCACCACCATTGCCCTCTGCTTTGCTTTTTACAGGCTTTTACTGGTTACAAGCTTTGATCTTAGCCTGGCAAAGTCCTTGGGCATTCCCATCCAACTGGTGCAATACGGGTTGATGTTGATGCTTTGCCTGGTGCTTACCGCATCGTTTGAATCAGTTGGGGTGATTTTAGTACTGGCGATGATGATTCTGCCCCCGCTTAGCTCGTCCTTTCTTTTTACCCGTTTGCCAGTGATGCTTCTCAGTTGCCTGCCCTTCTCTTTCCTTTATGCAATCGGCGGAATTCATCTGGCTCATTTCATGAATTTTCCCATTTCTGCCTCCATTGCCGTGGTGGGAGTGGTTCTATTTATTCCCTGCTGCCTCTTTGGCTCCAAAGGCGGACTGCTTTTACATTTACGAATTATGTCAAAGGAGAATTCATCCAAAAATGTTCTTTCCTAAAAACACAAAAGCCCTCACGAAGAGGGCTTTTGCTCAAACGAAAAGGTAAGACGGTTATTTTTTGGCCAGGGCAATCTTGCTGGCTTTTTTGCTGGAACAATTACATCCATCTATGGAAATACTGTCACCTGCGGCGAGTTTCGTTGGACATTCAAATCCGTCCAATTCAGTTTTGCTTGAAACCTGTACCTGCTTTTCCTTTTTTCCCTGCTTCACTGTCAAAGTTTTAGAATCCGCGTCAAAGCTGACCACTTTTCCTTTGATGGTTTTGGATGGACAGCCGGCAAAGACAGTGGCCGCAAAAAACAGACTGCATAATAGGGTCGTAAATAATTTCATAAATGATGGGTGGTTAAGGGTTGAGAAACATACTAAGTGTTACTACCAATCCACTATTTCAAAATACACAAGAAAGAAGTATTCCTATGCTAAGACTAATTTTATGAAAGCCCTTTGCGCTTGGCTCATTTTTATCCTCTGTGGAATTACTTGCCTCTTTGATCCCTCCCTCGCTGCCCACCCGATTCCTGACCTCCCCATTTGGGGGATTTTTGACAAAAATGGCACCAGCCAAGTGGAAGTGGAAATTGATCCAAGAGCCTTTGCGGATGACCCTGAAGCGGAACCTTTTCTGACCATCCCTGCACTGGGTGAGCTCAATGCAACCTCCCGGCAGAATTTGCTGGATGAGGCGAATCAAATCCTCGAAAGCTCTTTGGATATCCGGATGAATGATCAGAAATGGTATCTTCCTGCCTTTCATTACGAATTTGTTGAAACAATCAATAAAGATGAAAACAACGATACCATCGTTTTGATCCGGGCTTCTTCCAAAATTTTCCGAGAGAAAAATGCCACTTACCAAATTCGGGCCAGGGAAACGGCCCCCCTTGATTTAATTTTCACCAATCAAATTAATGGAGTGCCCCACCGAAGAGTAAATGTACTTTTCCCGGGTGAGGAAAGCTTTGCCCTTACCCTACCGACCTTAACAGATTCATTCAGCTCATCAGAAACTGGCACCTCTGATTTTCTCCAAGCAGGCAATGAGGAGTCTGAATCCAGTCACTCGCTCAGCACCCTGATCTCCTTTGCCAGGCAAGGTTTCGTCCATGTTCTCCCCCTTGGCGTGGACCATATCCTCTTTGTGCTGGGGATTTTTCTCCTTTCAAGAAAATGGAAGCCATTAATCTATCAGGTATCAACTTTTACGATTGCCCATACCATAACCCTGGGAATGGCAACGGTGGGATGGGTTGAGGCACCTTCAACCATCGTGGAGCCAATTATTGCTGGAAGCATTGCATTTGTTGCCCTGGAAAATATTTTTTTTCCCACATACAATCCGCGTAGGTTAGTCCTCGTTTTTATCTTTGGTCTGATTCATGGGCTTGGCTTTGCCAGTGCCTTGTCGGAGCTGAACCTCGACCCATCCGTTTTGATTACCTCCTTGGTCGGATTTAATCTTGGCGTAGAGGGGGGGCAACTTGCAGTCATTTTGCTCGCTTGGATTGGGGTGTGCCGTTTGAAGGATGAACAAAATTACCGCAGGGGCGTGGTAATTCCCGTATCACTAGCCATTGCCGTGCTTGGATTTTACTGGATGATTGAGAGACTGGTCGGCTAAATATTTACTGCCTCCTCTTAAAAAAAATTTATTATTTATTCTTTTTTTCGCGTGCAAATACTATTCTGCGGAACTAACTGATAAGTAACTCTAATCTTTTCGACATGGCCCACTTATTAAACGCCCTGATTTTGACGACTCTTCTGTGTTTTTGTACCGCTCACGCCGATGACCTTAAGCTGACACCTGCTCAACTGGCAAAGGAAGTCTCCGAGGTAAATCTCATTCTAAGCAAGGAGCACAAGGAAAGAAATCTAAGGATCCCCCAAAAGTTAGATGAAGGTTTACTGTTGCGGAGAATTTTTCTTGCCGCAGCTGGCCGAATTCCAAGTTCCGAGGAATATGATCAATGGTACGATCTGGGTAAGAAATTTAAAAAGCATGAATTGGTTGACCATTTGATTCAATCGAAAGCATATACCAGTCAGATGTTTAATTGGTGGGCGGATCATCTCCGTGCAAAGTCTTACATCATGGGACAGGCAAACCAAATAGGGGCGGGCTTTCTCTATGTTGATTGGCTGAAGTCCCAAGTGTCCGAGAATGTTCCTTACGATGAAATGGCTCGCCTGGTGGTCGCCTCGGAGGGATACCCCTGGGAAAATGGTGCGGTTGGATATTACCTGCGGGACGATGGCATGCCCTTGGAAAATATGTCCAACACCGCCGAGCTTTTCCTGGGCACCCAGCTCGTTTGTGCCCAGTGCCACAATCATCCCTTTGATAAGTGGACCCAGATGGAATACTACCAAATGGCTGCCCATACCTACGGAATGGTAACCCGCATGCAGGGCAAAACGGTTGAGGGGATCAAGAAATTGGCAAAAGACTTCAAGCAAAGCGGTGCAGGGATGCAAATGATGTCGATGTCCGCCAAGCCGGATGTCGTTGAAAAACAGGCCCGTGCTTTTCGCCAAGCCGTTCAGGATATGCTTCTACCTCTTCAATTCGGAGCCATGCAGAAAGATAGAAAACTCAAGTTGCCCCACGATTATAAGTATGAGGACGGCAAACCGCACCAGGTAATCCAACCCGGGGTAATTTTTACAGACAACCCTGATTTAAAGTCCAGCCAATCCAATGATCTGGTCATGCAATATGCCCAATGGATGACTTCGCCGGAGAATCCTAGGTTTACCAAAGTCATTGTAAACAGAATGTGGAAGAAGGTTTTCGGGCGGGGATTGGTGGAGCCCCTGAGCAACTGGAGGGAAGACAGCGAGGCTTCCATTCCTGAACTCCTGGATCATCTGTGCGGATTGTTGGTTCGTTTAGATTATGATCTCCGGGAATTTCAAAGGATTCTTCTCCATCTGGATATTTTTGAAAACCAAGCACTCGATCAGGAATTGGAGCCTCTTGCCCCATACTATTTTCAGGCACCCACCCTGCAAAGAATGTCCGCCGAACAGTTATGGGATTCTTTGCTCACCCTGGTTGTTCCAGAAATAGACCACCGGCAGTTCAAGGATGAGGCTGATTTTCTCCAAACCAAAAAAGCAAACCTCGAAAAATACCGGCAAAAAGTCGAAGGTATGCCCACGGAGGAGTTGTTCAATATCGTTAAGGAAGGACGGCGGGAAATTATGGAAATTCAGGATGAGATGAACTCCATTAATTCACAGATTAAAGAGGCGGTTCAGCAGGATAACCGCGAAGCCCTCAATCGGCTTAAAAAGTTGCAAAATGAAATGCGTGACAAACAAAGCTCCGCCCTGGCCTCACAGATCATGGGAGAAGGCTTTAATGTTCGCTCCATGTACAAAAATAACCCTCCCAAAAAAAAGCGCCAATTATCGGAAGAAGAGAAACGGTATCCCATTTATTTACGAAGAGCATCGGAACAAAATTCACCGGCCGGTTCTGATCATTTCCTGCGGGAGTTTGGACAGTCTGACCGTGACTTAATTGATAATAGCCGAAAGGAGGCGTCGATCCCCCAAGTGCTCAATCTGCTGAACGGGAGCCTTCGCTGGAGACTAATTGATAAACATTCTCCCCTTGCTCAAGCGGTGATGAAAAAGGACAACCTGGAAGAAAAAATCCAGGCAATCTATTCGGCCATGCTTCAAAGAATGCCCACGAAGGAGGAAACCGAGCTTTGCCTAAATGCCCTTCCGTTTCCGGATTTGCCCACCTCTCCTGTTTTCAAAGATTCACACACCCAAAAACAAAAAGACCAGATTACTAAGAAAGCAGAGAAAAACAAAGAGTATTACTTAAACCGGGTGCATAATGAGCTCCGGCATCTTGCCTGGGCATTACTGAACTCCCGGGAATTTTCTTTTATCCAATAATTAACCATGAATACGAAAAGTTTTTTTGAATCGGAACTTAACCGGAGGGCCTATTTAAGCTATGCCGCCAAGGGTTTTCTGGGTGTCAGTATTTTGCCATGGTCCACCAACTCCCAAGTGCTTGGTGCCGGCTTGGGACTGAACCGTCCGGTAAACTATGCCCCCAAAGCCAAAAATGTAATCTACCTCTACATGGCCGGTGGGATGAGCCACCTGGATACTTTTGACCCTAAAACCTCTGAGGTGCGTGGCCCGATGGAACAGCTGAAAACCAAAACCGATGGCATAGCATTGGCAGAGACTCTCCCATTATTGGCCAATCATTCCGAAAAGATAGCGGTTGTCCGTGGTTTGACCTCTACCAAAGGCGCTCATGAGCAGGGAAATTATTTCATGCATACAAGCTATGACAAAAGAGGGACGATTGTGCACCCCAGCATGGGATCCTGGGTAACCAGATTAGATGGGCGGTTTAATCCAACTCTTCCCGGTGCGGTTGTGGTTGGAACGGGCAACCAGCATCCACTCTCCGGTTTCCTGTCCACCCAGCACCAACCCTTACAAGTCGGGGCTCCCGGTAAAGGACTGGCCAATTGTGAACACAAAGGATTTGATGAGGATACCTTTAACCGGAACTTGAATCTGTCCAAGCAGTTGGACCGGGCATTTGTGGAAAAATACAACCTGGCAAAAGTACGATCCTATGCCGATATGTATGAAGATGCGGTCCGCTTGATGCGTAGCAAAGACTTGGACGCATTTGATCTGAGCCAAGAGACCCAGGCGGTCCGTCATGCCTATGGCAGTGATAATTTTGGTCAAGGCGTCCTGCTGGCCAGAAGGTTGGTGGAAAAACAGGTGCGGTTTGTAGAAGTCCAGCTTGGTGGATGGGACACCCATAACAATAACTATGAGCGTGTAATTGAAAGGTGTGATATCCTCGATCAGGCACTATCCGCATTGTTGGATGATCTGCATAAGCGCGGAATGCTCGACGAGACTTTAGTTGTGCTGGCCACCGAATTTGGCCGGACCCCTGATTACAATGTAAACGAGGGAAGGGACCACTATCCCAAAGCCTTTTCCTGCATGCTTGCAGGCGGAGGGATCCGCGGCGGGCAGGTCTGGGGGGCGACCGATGAGGAAGGGCGTGAGGTTGTCGATGGTGTGACCCAGATACCTGATTTCAATGCCACCATTGCCTACGCCCTTGGGCTTCCTCTGGATGAAATTGTTTTCTCTCCCTCACGCAGACCCTTTACCTTGGCGGATAAAGGTAGTCCCTTAACCCAATTGTTTTAGGAGTCCCACGACTTCAAGAAACCTATCCCATCTTCAGGGATTTTAGCTCGACCTTTGCCTCGCTCATGGGCATGGGTTGTATCTTTAACCAAATTATTAACCACTTAAAAATGAAGTATCTTGCCTACCTTGTGCTCATGCTTCCTCTCGTTGTGTCAGAAGCCAAACCATCCTCATCCTCCCCTGAAAATGTCATTGTCATCGAATTAAAAGATGGCCCGGTTGTTATCGAAACCTTCCCAGATGTTGCCCCTAAGCATGTCGAGCGCATTGAAAAGCTTGCCAAGTCTGGTAAGTATGACGGAGTCGCCTTTCACCGGGTAATCGAAGGTTTTATGGCCCAAACCGGAGATGTGGAATTCGGCAATGTAAAAGATTTCAGTGAGCCCCGGGTTGGTACGGGCGGTTCCGACCTTCCCGATCTGAAAGAAGAGTTTAATGACAAGAAACATGTACGCGGCACCTGCTCCATGGCCCGTTCATCCAGTCCCAACAGTGCCAACAGTCAGTTTTTTATCTGTTTCGAACCGTCCCCATTTCTTGACCGCCAATACACGGTTTGGGGACAAGTGATCGAAGGAATGGACCATGTGGACAAAATCAAAATGGGCTCCAGCCGTAACAATGGATCGGTCTCCGATCCTGATCATATGATTAAGGTGACCGTTGGAAAACCATCTGCCAAGGAAAGCGGCAGCGACCAAAAATAAGTTGTGGTATTATCCGCCACTCCTTCGTGGGTGGTGTTACTCTATAATCAACTGGTCACATTGAAGATGGTATAATCCGACAAAAAATTCCTCGTCCCATCTTTCTTCAACCGTAAGGTTCCCAAGTACCCGGATTACCCGGTCCATTGCTACCTCCACTCCCTCTTCTGAACGGACGACCACCCAGCCGTTTGCTTCGGGTGCTTGTCCAAAACAGCAACTCAATTGGTCGGGCATAAGTAAAAACTCTTTCACCATGTTTTGTTCGTCCACCACGGTTGGTACCATAAACCCTTCAATGGCAACCTTTTGGCCGGAAAGGTTTCGTATCTCGCGTGGTACCCGGGAGGCATAGGAGGAGAATTCAAATGCCAGCCCATCCGTTTCCCAATCAATTTCATAGGGAAATTGAGATAGCAGGGAATAGGTTATTAGCTCATACCCCCCGGCAGGGTCATGAGGAGGAAGGTTACTAACAACCTGAATGGATTGGTTGGTTTCGGCATCAAGAATGGTCTGACCAAGAATCATTTTCCCTTCCACAATCGATTCTCCCTCTCGAGTTTGGTTTTTCTCTTGAGAATAGCTGCCAGTTTCGGATGGTGCAGCTTGTGGAGTATTGCCAATATCCATAATTGGATCGCCCGTCAGGGGAACTCCAACCTCCGTGAATTCAAGGTCTTTCGCCCCATTCTTCGGGTCTTGAGAGCAGCCAAACAAAGCAAGCAACCCCAAAGAGAAGTGAAGCCTGAAAATAGAAATAAAAATATTTGAACTGGGGTGCATAGGTCGGGTTACTCTCCTCATCATTTACCCGTGGGGATTTAAGGATTCCAGCAAGCTGGACCGGTACAGTTTTTGTGCTGGAAACCAGGCACTGATCAGACCCAATAAAAGAATGGCCCCGCAGGTCAGGAAAATAAATTTATCAAAAACCGGAAGGCCCATACTTACCCCTACTTGCAGGCGGATCAGCGAAGATAGGGACAGGGATAAAACAATAAATAATACCACAGAGCCCAAGGCTCCCATCAAGGAAATAAGTGCGGACTGCCAAAGAATGGAGCCCGTAACCACTGCCCTGCTCGCCCCCATACAGCGAAGAACGGCAAATTCTCTGCGTCTTTCATGCAGGGTTGATCGGAGGGTTGCCAGGATAATTAGCCCGCCGACCAAGGCCATCAAGATGGCAAGAACCGCAATCGTACGCTCCATCCATGCGAACCGGTTGAAAAAAGATGAAAGAATGGCGGGAACTGGCCAAGCGAGGGTTGCCCGGTCTCCCTGTTTGTTGTACTTAACATCCAAGGCCAATCCGGAAGATCCTTTAAGGTTTAACAGTACACCACTTATTGCATTGGCCGATGAAGCGTCGTGCCCCTCCATCATTTGCACGCCTTTGAGAGGTACCCAAATTACTTGATCAACCGGAGTACCGGTAGTTTCGAGAAGTCCAACCACCAAATAGATATCCTCGTGCCTGGTATCAGGGTTGTATTCCAATCCATGATAAGGATGAAAACGGTCNCCCAACNTAAGTCCAATCTCTGCNGCAACCTGAGCTCCCACAATGGCNTCCTTTGCATGGTCGGAAAAAATTCTGCCTGGTGGATGAACTTGATAATTTGTACCGGGCTTCCATTGATGATGGACGAATAAGTCAGGGGTAGTTCCCACTATTCGGTATCCCAGATAATTGTCTCCCAATGCGAATGGATAAGCCTCTGAAACTCCGGGGTGAGAACGGATGGTTTCATACTGTGACCAATCAAGATTTCCCGGAGAATTTTCGAGGTGAAACAAGGCATTTAGAACCAGTTGCAATTGAGAACCCCTTGCTCCGAGCACCGCATCGAACCCACCTGCGGACTGGGCAAAGGCAAGGTTTACGGTTTGCTTGGTTTTCCACGCACCCAAAAACAATCCACCGGACAGGGAGACAGTGAAGACGGCAATCAGGCTGGTAAGTATATTCTGGGTAAGTGCACGCCAGGCCAGACGCAAAGAAACCGTTACTGTATTCATCTTAGCTCATTCATGCTCTGGTCAGGCTGCTTTGGGTAACCTGATTTAAATCCTCCCAAACAATGGATTTTTCAAACTGACCGATGACCCGGGGATCATGACTTACCAGAATCAGGGAACTTCCCCACTCCTGGCAAAGGGAGCACAACATCCCCAAACATAGGTCGGTGTTTGCAGGATCAAGGTTGCCGGTCGGTTCATCTGCCAAGACCAGTTTTGGCCGGTTCACCAGTGCCCGGGCAATGCCTATACGTTGCTGCTGGCCAATAGAGAGTTGCCTGGGAAGGTAGTCCTTGAATTCCAACAACCCCACGGCCTCCAACAAAGTGAATGCCCAACTGCGGTTGCTTGATCCATTTAAGTTCATTGCCAGCAGAATATTTTCCAGGCAGGTAAATCCATTGAGCAAGTTAAAGGACTGAAAAACATAGCCTATCTTAGCCGCCCGCAATTGATCCCTGCTTGATTCTTTCATTGAATGCAAAGAATGCCCATCGAATGAAATTTTTCCCGAATCTGCAGGCAGGACTCCGGCAAGCAAATGAAGAAAAGTTGTCTTACCGCTTCCGCTTGCACCCCTAAATGCCACCTGTTCTTTGTGATTTAAGGTAAAGCTTGGCACATCTAAAACTGCAGTCAATTGCCCGCTTGGGGAAGCGAATGATTTCTGGAGATCTTCGACGGTAAGTAAAGACATATGAAGTAATTTCTTATCGCAAGGAGTCAAAGGCATCAAGCGGGATGGTAATGGCTTTTTCAATTTGTTTTTCAATCTTTACAAAATTGTGCGACTCCACAATGAATGATCCACATTTGGAGGCTGTGGGGGATTTCAAGAAATTTAAAACAAATGCAAAGTGGGGAGTCATTCCCTTCCGTATGCTCGATTCTGGAAAAACTGAGGTTCTTATTATTTCCACGAGGCGGAAAAACTGGAGTTTGCCCAAAGGGAACTTAATCAAAAATATTGGCCCAAAACGTACCGCCCTGCTTGAGGCTTATGAAGAAGCAGGCATTGATGGCACCTTACAGGAAAAACCAATCCTATGCTCGATTGGTCGGACATGTGTTTATTTTTTCCCGATGGAAGTAAACAAGGTTTTTGAAGACTGGCCGGAATCATCTTATCGCAAGCGAAAATGGATTAAGGTTAGCAAAGCCAGCAATATGTTGCACCACCGGGCGATGGGAAAAATCCTGCTCAAATTCTTTCCTCAGAGAAACTGATTTCCTTTGTCCAATTGATCCTCCTTTCTTTATAAGAAGAAAATGAGGTACAACAGATTTGAATTTGAAACAAAACCTCCCTTGTTCCGCCCTCCCAAGTACACTGGAATCACCCTCTCATTGCTCTCGATTTTTGTCTTGGTTAGTATGCTTGTTGTCTGGGAGAAAATGGCAAAGGTTGCAGACATTGCCGTTTTAGAAATATTTGCTTGGGAAAAATCAAAGGTACCCCTTGAGCAAGTCAGGCTGGCCTACCAAAATGTTGCACCCTGCATATTAAAAACCACCTACTCTCCCTTAGCCGAGTTATCTGCTCTGCCTGGTTTGAAAAAACAAATCAACAAGACAACATGGGATATTATTTTTATGCCTGAAACACCTGATCTTAAGTTTCTGCATAGCCATCAGGATTATGACCACCGGGGAGTAGTTGCATATTATCAAGAAAGTCCCGCTCCGTCCGACCATAAAGTAATTGATGGAAGCACCACCCCTCTTATCTGCATGGTAAATCGATTGTCAAAAAACCATGCGGAAGCACTTAGGTTTGTACGGTTTTTAAAAGCTCCAACCAAAGGACAACCTGAGTTTGCCATTACTGGATGGACTGGGGTGAGTGAAGACCACTGGGATATGTCCCCAGAATTAAAAATTTATGCCGTTCAAGAAAGCAAAACTTGGCTTAACTCATATACTCAAAATTTTGCTGATAAAGAAGGTATTGAACTGAGCGTTTCCTTCTTGGAAGAGAAGAATATGCTTTCTAGCCTTCACCTATTGTCCAAAGCAAACAACAAAAATTACCTACCCGACCTCCTCAGTTTTCCTTCTGATTTGGAAACGCCGTCATGGATTGGTGCATATTATTCTGAAATAAACGACCCCCCAGAGATCGCGGCAGGTAAATTCTCTTTATTTCTGCGGAGGGATTCACCCTTGTTGAAGACCGCACAAAAATTCCTACAGTATCTAAGTGAGAACTAACAACCCTATGGGTTTAAGTGCCATGTTGTTTGCCTATATGGTTGTGGCTCAGGTTATTGTTTTGCCGCTTTTTTCACAGGATGGGGAAAATAACTTCTCTGCATGGGAAAAGGAATTACCCCAATCCATTGGCGAGTTGAAAGAAATCCAAAAGCAAATGCAGTCCGTGCTGCAAAGGGTCCGCAATACGGTTGTTTCAGTTGAAGCAGAGGATGGAGCAGGCAGTGGTGTCCTGATTTCTTCAGATGGACTAATTCTTACCGCAGCCCATGTAATTGGTGAGCGTGGAAGAAAGATGCAGATTGTCTTTCCCGATGGTCAGAAACTGGAAGCCCTGAGCTTAGGCGGTTCAGAGATTTCAGATGCTGGTATCCTCAAAATTATTGAACCAGGGGAATGGGAATANGCACCGATGGCTCTTGCAAACAACTCAAAAGTGGGTGACTGGTGCTTTGCCCTTGGTCACCCAAGCGGTTTTGATGCAGACCGCGGATTGGTCTTACGGGTTGGCCGAATCATAGAGAAAAAAGAGGAAACATTGCAGACGGATTGCAGGCTGCTCGGGGGTGACTCTGGTGGACCCTTGTTCTCGGTTTACGGAGAAGTGATCGGCATTCACAGCCGAATCTCACAAAGCCCAGAAGATAATTTTCACACAACCGTAGAATCCTTTATTTCTAACTGGGAATACTTTTTAAACGAAGAATTACATACCTTTGGTGATATGCAAAAGGGCGGATTTTTGGGGGTTTCCTGCAAACAGGCGATAGATGGTTTGCATATATTGGCAGTAGTCCCCAACAGCCCTGCCATGAATGCGAATCTTCAACCAGGTGATGTGTTAAAGCGGGTGGACGGAATGCCTTTGGACACAAGGGAGAAGCTAATGATATTAATTAGCAGTAAACCACCCGGGTCATTGGTTGCTATCGACTACCTGAGAGAAGAAAATGAGATCTCTGTTCAAATTACTCTTGGTGAGAGACTGGTTGAGGAATGAAAAGTCGTTTAGTTATCCTTTGGAATTTCCTCTCCCTGTCCTTTCTTTTTGGTGAGCCTTTGAGCTTACCTGTGGCCCTGGCTCCGGAATATCGGTTAAATGGTTCTTCCATTGGCAATGCATTGGGACAAACGAAGGACGATATCCTGCGGTCAATCGTTGGGCTCTACCGTAATGAACGATTAATTGCTCATGGAGTGATTGTGGACCCTCGGGGATTTCTGCTTACCAAGGCCAGTTCAAGCGTAGGTGCACGAATAATCAAATCCTGCCAAAATGAAAGCTTTCCCATTCGCATTCGAAAAAGGGATGAAGTTACCGATCTTGCCCTTTGGGAGATTGTTTCATCATCGGCTTCCTCATGGAACTCCGCTACCTGGGATGAGGAAAGCAATGTGACAGGCCTTGGAAGCTGGGCATTTTCAGCCTCCGCATCCCTCGAGGGAATTGGTTTGGGAGTAATTTCTGCAACCAGCCGACCCATTGGCAGGGAAGGCGGGGTCATGGGGGTTTTATTGAAGGAAACCAATTCATCCAGCCATGGTATAGAGGTGCTGGAGGTTCTTCCACAAGCCGCTGGTGACCGGGCTGGGTTAAAAATTTCCGACCGCATCATTCGCGTGGACGGC
>JGI20157J14317_10001327_pt1 | contig 23147 bp, 19 predicted proteins | sample COG_07_FD_14317 | JGI IMG/M metagenome (IMG submission 14317)
TTTTCCTTTTTTCATTAAAAGAGTTTCGTTAGGATTATAAACTAGATCAAAAATTACATTCTCTTTATTTACTAAATTATATGGTAAATCAGGGTATCTATCAACATCAGGGAAAGTTCCAAGAGGAGTGCAATTAACGATTAAAACTTTATTTTTAAAATATTGTTCATCAAGACTCTTGTAAGATATCAATGACTTAGATGGTCTTCTAGAAACAATATTATAAGGAATGTTATTATTAACGCAGAAATAAGTAATTGTTTTTGCTGCACCTCCAGATCCAAGGATTAAAACGCTATCAATATTATTTATTTCATTTATTTCAAGTGATTTAGAAAAACCAAAAATATCTGTATTATACCCTATCTTTTTTCGATTATCAAAACATATTGTATTAACTGCTCCAATTTCTTTAGCTTGATCAGATACATCATCTAAGTAATTTATAATTTTCTCCTTATAAGGGATTGTAACATTTAATCCGCATAGATTTTTTTGTTCAAAAACATTATTAACTTCTTCAATTGAGTTAATATCATAATTTATGTAACTAAAGTTTAAATACTTGTCATTTGAATTAAATTTCTCTAAAAAAAACCTTCTAGAGAATGAATATTCTATATTTTTTCCGATTAAACCGAATTGTCTTTTATTTTTCAATGCTTATGTGCCAGTCTTTCTAATAAAACTACAAACAAAATGCCAATAAAAAGGAAAAATAAAGTTATCCATGTTTCAGTAGTTGTAAAATCAGGAATAAACAAAGATACATTACCATACATGTCTTCATTTTTCCAGGGCCAAACACCAAAAAGAGATCCTGCTATAAAACCTACTATTATTGATATTGTAATGGATTTATGATTTTTTAATAGTGAGCTTAATATATTTGAAAAAAACACTAAACCTGATATGGANCCAATAGTGAATAGAACTAAAACTTTAAGAAGGTATAGTCTTTCGGGATCATTAATAAATTCAAAATTAAGTGAAATTATCTCTGTTAATGTAAAATAAAGAGCATTTACGGAATCTACCATTATCAATGTATAGTTGCCCATAAGAAGTAATAGATAAGATCCAGATAATCCCGGTAATATCATTCCAGATATAGCTATCATTCCTGAAAAGAAGATTATTAAATTAGAGTTTGCTACCTCTAAATTATCTGCAAAACTAATTAATAAACCAATAGTTAAACCTATTAATATTCCTGCAAAAGTTTTAGCCTTAATTTTTTCTAACTGATAATATATCACATAAAATGATCCTAATATCATTCCAAAAAACATTCCGAATACATAAATTTCATATTCTTTTATTAGCTTATCTAATACTAGAGATACAGAAAAAAAACTTGCAATTACACCAGAAAAAAGAATAGTCAAAAATTTACCATTAACTTCTATATAAAAAGCCTTAAATCCTTTTGTAAATAAAATTTTAAATGAATGGAAATTAATTTTTTTAATAGAGTTTATTAAATCTTCATAGATTCCTGTTACAAAAGCTACAGTCCCTCCAGAAACACCTGGAATTTTATTAACTGCACCCATTGCAAGACCTTTAATAAAAAGAATAATATAATTATTTAGCATTTTATAATTTATAAAAAATCAGACAAGTAAGGTCTTATTTTCAGTGAATTCTGGAAATGACTCAATTAGTTTTTCAGGAACTTGACAAGTTTTTTTTCCACTTTGATAAAAATAAATTGCTTCATTTAATTTACCATTTTTTAATAGACAGCCACTAATAGTAAAATCTAGAAATGCTTTATTTGGATAGTGCTTTTTAGCTCTTAAGCTTATCTTTAAAAGTTCTGACCATTCTTTCTTATCAATCAAACATTTTATTAAACCCTTCCATATTTTCCATGATAAATTTTCTTTAAATTCAATTATTTGATTATAAAGTTTAATGGCTTCTAAAATGTTTCCTATATCTCTGTTAATTATCGCGTTTAATTCAATGATCTTAATGCTATTATGATTATTGTCCAATGCTTTTGAAGCCAGATATTTAGCTTGTCTAAGATTATTATTTTTTAAGTAGTATTTTATTAAATATATCCATGCTTTTTCATTTCCTGGCTCTTCCCTAACTGAGTTTTTAATATAATCTAAAAATAATTTTTTGTTATTTATTTTCTCATAACATTTTGCAATTCTAAAATAGATATATGAATTTGGTTCACTTAGCTCAATAGAAAGCCTAAAATTTTCTAAAGCTTCATTAATCCTGCCAACTTTTTCTAAAACTTTAGCTTTTTCAATATAAGCTGAAACAAATTGATCGTCAGATATAATTGCAAAATCAAACGCAGAGATAGATTCTTTAAATTTACCTTTTTTATTATATATTTTACCAATTTGATGCCAAGCTATTTTAGAATAGGGTCTCTTTTCCAACACAGAACTTAATTCATTTATAGATTCGTCAATCATTCCTAGGTTTTCGTAACAAAAAATAAGATTGTAGAGTGATTGATAATCCTCTTGATCAGAGTCAAGACATTTTTTGAAAAATGGAATAGCTGACTCAAAATCTTCAAGAAGAAGAAACTCCATAGCAATCATATTCCATATTTCTATTTTGTCATCTATAAAAGTAAGTGCTCTTTTTAAAATATCTATAGCTTCTTCACTTAAGTTGTTTTTTGAGTAAATTGTAGCTTTCTGAAGGTATACCTCTCTATTCTCAGGATCTATTTCTTCAACAAAATTTAAAATTTTATAGGCCTCTTTATATTTAGAGTTGAAGATAAGTAATTCAGAGTTCAACAACATTAAATCAATGTTATTTGGGTGTTGATCTAAACCAATTTTGATAGCTTTATCAGCCAATGAAAAATTTGCCTGATCTATATAATGGTGAGAGATAGTAATGAAGTCAGATGAATCAAAGTAAAAGACAGTATTTGTCTTTAACATTTCTTCAAATTTTGAGAGTGAATTTTCAGTGTTACTCAATGAGAATTTTTATTCTAAATTAGTAATCTCTTGAGTGCATATCAATTCAACCAAAAATTATTTTCAACAAAATAGTTAACATCTTATTTTACTCAATTTCAACTATTTCTAATTTTTTATCTGACTCACTGAACAAATCTTTAACATTATTTGGTTTTTCTTCTTCTCTCCAAATAAACCCTGGAAGTTTCATTTCATTTAAAATAATTTTATTCTCAGAAATAACATTTCCATCTGGTGTTTTGTAAAATGATACCTCAGAAATTTCATTATTTAAAAACTTTATAAGTATTGAGCTTGCAAGTGTCTTATTCATTCCAATGAATTCAGAATCATCAGAGTACATATAGTATAAAAGTGTACTATTTTTAACAATGTATACATTATCTAGACTTCCCTGATTAAAGTATCCATCTAGCTTCTCACCTTTTATTTGGTTAAATCTATCACCATTCAAAGAATCTTTTTGACTCATAAACACACTACCTCTAATGATTAGTGAATCAAGTTCTTCTGTTACTGTATTAGATTTTAATAAAATCTTATCTCCAGTTATTTGATTTTTACCGAACCATATTACTGGATTTAATTTATTTCTTTCTTCATCTGTTAATCTTTTAATGAATTTTGAACTTTTAGGTTTTTTTAATAATTTAATTAAGCCTGTTTCTTGGTTAAAATGAATAGAATCAGATAATCCTCTTACATCAGATTTTAAGATTCTAACATCATAATATCCCTTTAAAATCTTTTTTTCATCAGGTCCAGTAATTGTAATTGTGTCAGCATGAATATAAAGTGAATCATTTTTTATTATGTTAACAGCTAATGCATTTTTTGTGATAATTGCAGAGTCTTTATCCTTAAAAATTTCTCCATAATGCCCTGTTATTATTGATTTATTAATCGTATCATTAATTTTAATATTATGTGATGCAGCTGCATATGATCTTTCATTTTCAAAGAAAATACTATCTCCATTTATAATTTTTCCATCGTAATTTATTACTGCTTCATCTCTAAAGTATCCTTTTTGATTAACTGTATCATAAAATCCATCTTTACATAAAATACTATAATCAATACCTGTTATTAATGTTTTATCATTAAAGTATGTGTGATTTGTTTCCGTAAAATATTCTAATTCTTCAGAATTTACATTATACTCAGGATTATCAATCACAACATTTGATTTAAAAATATATTTTTTGGGCCCCATGTAATATGTGCCTGAATTACTTACTAATATGTTATCATTATCAATTACTCTTCCTTTAGAATTGTAAAAAGCAATATTTTTTGTTCTATCTAGATACAGAGTATCTGTTTCAAGTTTCATATCAGGTCTTGTTAATTTAACATTACCATATGCAAAAGCTTTTTTTGAAGTCCCGTCATACTCGAGATAATCAGATGTAAGAACTAATGAATCTCCTTGGTTAAAATTTACCTGTCCATTAGCTTTGAATGAATTTTCGTTAAAATAATAATATGATAAATCAGACTCTATCTTAGCTCCATCATGAAATAAAATTACTCTTATATCATTATCTCTTTGTAAAATATTTGCTCCTGGATATTCAACAGAATTCCTTACAGACTTTCCTGCCTGTATAATTTCAATAGTTCTCTTATCTTGACTATTAACTGTGTTTGTAGTTATTAGTAAGATCAATAAAAACTTTAAATGATTCATTTATTTCTGTAGATTGTTTGTGTTCGATCAGGACCAACAGATATTAATTTGATTGGAACACCAACAAATAATTCTATATAATCTATATAATCAATAAGTTCACCTGGAAGATCTTTTTCATTTTTCATTTTAGTTATATCCATATCCCAGCCTTTAAACTCTATGTAATTTGGAGTTATATCTTTAGATATAATATCATATGGAAAAAAATCTACTATTTTACCATCTATAGTGTATGATGTACAAACCAATAGCTTTTCTATTGAACTCAAAACATCAGATTTCATAATATTTAATTCTGTTACACCATTGATTTCTATTGTGTATTTAAGTGCTACTAAATCTAGCCAACCACATCTTCTATCTCTTCCAGTCGTAGCTCCATACTCATGTCCAATTTCTCTAATTTTTTCCCCAGTTGAGTCAAATAATTCAGTTGGAAAAGGTCCAGAGCCAACCCTAGTGGTATATGCTTTAAATATTCCGCGTATGTTTTTAATTTTATTAGGAGGAACACCTAACCCAGAACATGCTCCAGCAGAAGTAGTATTTGATGAAGTAACGAATGGGTATGTTCCAAAATCAATATCCAATAAAGAACCTTGTGCTCCTTCAGCAAGTATCCTCTTGCCCTCCTTAATTGATTTATTTAAATAATTTTCACTTTCAATCAAATTAAAAGATTTTAAACATTTAATTCCTTCAAAAAATTCAGCTTCTAATTTATTAAGATCTATATCTACTGATTGATTAAAATTTGAAATTAGACTAAGGTGTTTTTCTTTTAAACTATTGTACTTTTTTTGCCAATTATCATCTATTATATCTCCAACTCTAATTCCATTTCTACCAGTTTTATCCATGTAAGTTGGACCAATACCCTTTAAAGTTGATCCAATCTTTTTCTTTCCTTTTGAGGCTTCTGAAGTTGCATCAATAATTTTATGTGTGGGAAGTATTATATGAGCTCTTTTTGAAATAAATAATTTACTATTTAAGTCAATATTAAATTTTTTTAATCCATTAATCTCATTAAGAAAAATTGCTGGATCAATAACTACTCCATTTCCTATAATATTTATTGCTCCTTGATTAAAAATACCTGATGGAATTGTGTGAAGAACATGTTTATGACCATCAAATTCAATTGTATGTCCAGCATTAGGACCTCCTTGAAATCTAGCAATTATATCATAATCTGAGGTGATGGCATCAACAATCTTACCCTTTCCTTCATCTCCCCATTGAAGGCCTAATAAAAGATCTAAAGACATAAATTATCTATTTTTTTTCTTTTTGCTTGTAGCGTATAAATATAGTGAATGATCCTCAATATCAACATTAAAAATTTTCTCAATATCATTTTTAATTGATTGAATTCTTGGGTCACAAAATTCTTTTACTTCTCCTGTGTCGGTAATTATAATATGGTCGTGTTGATTGTTAAAATAACACTTTTCATATTGAGAAAAAGAATCTCCAAACTGATGCTTTCTAACCAAACCACTCTCAAGTAGTAACTCAATTGTATTGTAAAGAGTTGCTTTACTTACTCTGTAGTTTTTTTTATTCATTTTTTCATATAATGAATCAATGTCAAAATGACCTTCAATTGAATAAACTTCATTGAGAATAGTGAATCTTTCAGGGGTTTTTCTTTGATTGTGGAGACTTAGGAATTTAGTAAAAACATCTATAACCTCATCATTTTTCTTTTTCTTTTTGAAAATCATTATAATTATTTTCTAGATAGCTTTTCAATTCCATCAATTGATTTTAGTTTTTTTAATAGTTTATTTAAAATTACTTTATTTTTTACTTCTACACTTATTAAACCTGAAAATGTTCCATCGTTTGTTTCAAATGAAATTTTATTCATATTAACATTCATAGAATTAGATATAAGAGATGTAATATTATTTATCAAACCGATTTTGTCAATACCACTAAGTTCAATTTTAGCATTAAACTCATGATTTTCAGAATCTATCCAATTTGCTGAAATTATTCTATATGCATAATTAGATCTTAGTGAAATTGAATTTGGACAATCCTTTTTATGAACTTTTACTCCCTCTTTGACAGACACAAAACCAAAAACCTTATCTCCAGCTATTGGATTACAACAGCTAGCAATTGAATATTTTAATAACTCACTTTCTTTGCCAAACACTAGTCTATCAAACTTTAATAGATTTACTGAATCATTTAATTTATCAATTTTAGTATCATTTGAACCAATTCTTCTTCTGAAGTAACCTAAGTAACTATTATAGTCGTTAGCAAAACTTTTAATTTGTTTGTTATCTATTGATCCATTCCCTATTTTAAAAAAAAGATCATTACTAGCGTTAATATTAAAAAACTTCATCATTTGACCTGAAACTTTATCATCAAGCTTTATTTTTAACTGTTTAAGCTTTCTTTCAAGTATTTCTTTTCCATCAATAGAAATTCTCTTTTTCTCTTCATTTAAAGAAGATTTAATTTTGGATTTTGCTTTTGAAGTTTCAACAAATTCTAACCAGTTCGAGTTCGGCTTTACATTTTCAGATGTAATAATGTCAACTTGATCACCACTTTTAAGAATATGGCTTAAAGGAACTATTTTACCATTAACTTTTGCACCCCTTGTTTTGATTCCAATATCTGTATGTACATGAAATGCAAAGTCAAGAGCAGTTGATCCACTTTTTAAAGATTTCAAATCTCCATTTGGAGTAAATACATATATTTCTTTGGAATAGAAACTAAGTTTAAAATCTTCAACAAAATCAATTGCATGTTCGTTGTCATTATTTAACACATCTTGAAGTTTGATTAACCAAAGGTCAACTTCACTCTTTTTAGATTCTTTATGTTTATATCCAAAATGTGCTGCATACCCTTTTTCTGCTATTTCGTTCATTCTCTCTGACCTAATCTGAATTTCTATCCATTTATTTTTTGGACCAACTACAGTAAGGTGAAGTGCTTCATAACCGTTCGTCTTTGGCAGTGTAATCCAGTCTCTTAATCTAGTTGGATTTGGAGTAAAATGATCAGTTATTATTGAATAAATTTTCCATGCAACAAATTTTTCATTCTTTGGTAGTGATTTATAAATAATTCTAATTGCAAAACGGTCATATACTTCATCAAAAGAGATATTCTTATTTTGAATCTTATTATGAATAGAGTAAATAGATTTATTTCTTCCTAAAATAGAATATTTAATTTTTTGATCATCTAGATTCTTACTAATTAGTTTTTGAAATGAGTCAACATATTTTTCTTGATCTACAAATTCTTTATCAATTTTATTTTTAATTAGATTATACTTTTGTTTATCTAGAATTTTTAAACTATTATCTTCAAGCTCATTCTTGATATTATATAAACCTACTCGATGAGCTAATGGTGCATAAATATAGATTGACTCAGAGGCCATTTGATCTTGCTTAGACTTAGAAAGAAATTCAATTGTCCTCATGTTATGAAGTCTATCAGCAATCTTAATTAGTATAACTCTTATATCATTATGAAGAGTAAGAAGCATTTTTCGATAGTTCTCAGCCTGAAGTGAATAATCTTCATTTTTTTTTAATGTGGAAATTTTTGTTAAACCATNTACAATTTTTGAAATTTCCACACCGACACTTTGATCTAAATCGTTTAGAGTTATATCAGTATCTTCAACAACATCATGCAGAATAGCTGATGCAATTGAAACATAATCTAGTCCAATATCTTTTGCAACAATCTTAGCTACTTCAATAGGGTGGTGAACATAAGGTTCCCCAGATTTTCTTATTTGCCCATCATGAGCACTATAAGCTATTAGAAGTGATTGATGAATCACCTTTCTTTCTTTAGATGATATTTTTTGATAACAACTATCAATTAGATCATCATAAAGACTGGATATTTCCTTTGGTAATATTTGATTCTCAACTAACAATTGTAAATTTTAAGTTGTTTAAATTTACAAATAATAATTATGGATTGAAAGTGTTATTGTTATTGAGAATTTGAATATTTATTTGAATATCTTCTCCATAATCTAGTTTGGTGAGTTTCTAAACTAATATTTCTTCCTGATATAAAAGCGTGAGTTACATTGTTTGAGATAATATCAAGCGCATCACCTTTTGATATAAACAAGGTAGCACTCTTGCCAACTTCTAATGTGCCAAATTCATTTTCAATTCCTAATATTTTTGCAGGATTAAGAGTTATCATTGATAATGCTAATTCTTTATCAATTCCATAACTCGAAAAACTTCCAGCATAGAAAGGTAAGTTTCTAATAGACACTCTAGATTGAGGAGCTCCAGATGGATCTATACTTACAAGTATTCCTTTATCAATCATTTTTTTAGCAAGCATAAAAGTCTCTCTTGGATCTGAGTCCACAGATTGAGGAAATCTATATGGTTGTTTTACAACAACTGGAATATTATTTTCTTTAATAAAATCTAACTGGTTCTTTGCTTCAGAAGCACCAACTATTACTATTTTCTTAATATTAAATTTTTTAAAAAAAAGAACTCCATCTACAATTTCTTTTTCATCATCTGCATTTAGATAAACTGTAGACTCTCCCTCAAAAATTCCTTTCATTGCTCTGCTTTTAAGGTTCATAGATTTATTTAAATTCATATTAGCCTTAGATTTATCAAAAAAATCTTTTAAATCATTAACCTGTTTATTGTAGTTGTTATTTGCTTTTAGACCTCTGTCCTCTCCAAGCCACCATCTTCCAAAGGTGTATGGGCTTGGCCAATTGATATGTATCCCCTGATCATATTTAATTACTGCATCTTCCCAATTCCATGCATCTAATTGAACAACTGATGAACTACCTGAAATAACCCCACCATTAGGTGCAATTTGTGCAAGAAGAACACCATTAGGTCGCATACTTTCAACGGCCTTTGATTCTGCATTGTATGCAATAATCGACCTAATCTCTGGGAGATAAGTTCCAGATTCATCATCATCAACTGATGCTCTTACAGCGTCGACTTCTACAAGACCCAGATTTGAGTTTAATGCAATAATTCCAGGATAAATATGATGGTTAGAGGCATTAATTATAGTGTCGTATTTTTTATTATTAGAATCGGATAACATATTTAGAATTTCATTTGTCCAAGTCCCATCAGAGGAAGCAATTAAATCAATTTTACCCTCTGTGAATCCAATAACACTATTATTAATAACTTGACCATCTCCAACATGAGTTGTCCCTCCAAAGATTAATACTGATTTATCTTGATTAGGAGCAGGAGTCTGCTGAGAAAAAATCAGATTTAAAAATAAAACGTTTAATAAAATAATTTTTTTCATAATTTAAAATTCAGTGTGTTCACATGTAACTTCTATTTGATTAACAAAAGACCAATTGTTATCTATTTTTGGCATTTGATTTGGAAGCCTAAGTTTTACTCCAGGTAAGTTTTCTCCAAGCATTTGTTGTATCAATATAGATTTTTCATCTTTAATCTCTTTTAATTTTTGTTGGTGGTTGTCTTTGTCAAAATATAAGGCACCTTCAATATATGTCTGTTCTGTTTTTGTAAAAAGTGACATAGGATGACCACTCCAAACTACAATATCTGCATCTTTACCAATTTTGAGACTCCCAACCTTATTATCTATATGAAGTAACTTTGCAGGATTTAAAGTAACAAATTTCCATGCTTCTTCTTCAGAAACATCTCCATATTTTACTGCTTTTGCTGCTTCTAAATTTAATCTCCTAGAGAGCTCAGAGTTGTCGGAATTTAATGCAACTGTAACCCCAGCATTATGCATTATTGAGGCATTATATGGAATAGCGTCATTTACTTCATATTTATAACCCCACCAATCAGAAAATGTAGACCCTCCAACACCATGTTCAGCCATTTTGTCTGCAACTTTATATCCTTCTAATATGTGAGTGAAGGTGTTAATTCTAAAGTTAAACTTTTCAGCAACTTTCATCAGCATATTAATCTCACTTTGAACATAAGAGTGACTAGAAACAAATCTGTCACCTCTTAATATTTCCCATAGAGTTTCTAATTCATCATCAAATCTAGGTTTAGCAACAGATCTTTTTTGTCTAGGACTAAGCGAGTTATAGTCTGTCCAAATTTTTGCATATTCTTTCGCTCTATCAAAGTGGTCAATAAAAACTTGTTCAACACCCATTCTTGTTTGAGGAAATCTAGACCCGCTCCAATTTGATTGTTTTACATTTTCTCCTAATGCAAATTTTATAAAAGGTGGAGCTCCTTCAAAATACATATCATTAATTTCTGATCCCCATTTAAGTTTAATAATTGCAGATTGCCCTCCTATTGGATTAGCAGAACCATGAAGAATTTGAGCCGAGGTTACACCACCTGCTAAATTCCTGTATATATTAATATCATCAGGATTTATGACATCCATTATAGATACTTCTGCAGATGAATTATGTCCTCCTTCATTTATACTTGACGCTGCCATATGAGAATGCTCATCTATTATACCTGATGTAATATGTTTATCAGTTGCATCAATAACCTTAAAATTAGTTGGTGTTTCAAGATTTTTTCCAATTGCAATAATTTTTCCATTATTGATAATAATATCAGAATTTTTAATAATCCCATCAGTTTCATTGGTCCAAAGAGTAGCATTTTTAAAATGAATGGATTGGCTATTTGGTAAAGAGTTTATACCAAATCCAACATTAGGAAATGTAACATTTGAAACAAATGACGAGTCAGATTTAGATTTAGCTGATTTTTTTGATTTTATATCATTTTCAACTTTCTTTTTTGAAGCTGTAAATGAAAAGTTATTATTATTAAAATCAGAACCTGTTCCTGACAGACTTGTTGAAGAGTTTATTTTTGTTGAAATTTGTGCAAATGAAGGTTTTTTGTCAATGCTATCAAAAAGTGTTAAACTTAACCAGTCATCAACTAGTGACACTTTTGATTTAATATCTATTGAATCTCTTCGGATTTTTGTTGAAGGCTTTGTTAAACTATTTAAAATCTTTATTTCATAGGACTCATCATTAATTTGAATTATATAAGTTCCATCTATATTGACCTTATCAGTATTTTTAATAATATGTCTTTGACCTTTAACCCAATTTTCATTAATAGCAGTTTTATCTCCAAAAATTGGACCTGATGTTATTAGAAAATTAGCATAATAACCCTTCTCTAATTTCCCAATCTTATTATCTAAATTAATTGACCTTGCAGGTNTAATTGTTAAAGCTTCAAGAGCAGCTTTTTCACTTAAACCATTTTCAATAGCTTTTTTGATATTACTTAAAAATTCTCTTTTATTTTTCAGGTCAGAGGAAGTAATTGAAAATTTAACACCATTTTTTTCAAGAATTCCAAGATTAGCAGGAGCCTGGTTCCAGTATCTTAATTGATTAATTGTTAGTTTATCGTTTAGCTTCGAGTTAGATGCATCAAATGCCTTAGGAAAATTAACAGGAATTATAAGAGTGTTTTGGAATTTCTTTAGTTCTCTTACATTCTCATATTCCTTTCCTGATCCCTTAATGATAAAGTTTAAATTAAATTCTTTAGAAAGCTTTGCAGCTCTGTATACATTTAATTTATCATTAGCATCAAAAAACTTTGGAAGCTCCTTGTTTTTAATAACTGCTTCAAGAGCAAGATCTTTTGAAATTGACTCACCTTGAGAATACCAATTTGAATCATAATGTAACTGTCTAATTAACGCAATTGCTCCCATAGTTGAAGATGGATATGATTGTCCTGAAGTTAAACTCCTTGAAAAAGAATAGTGTTCAGCAGTTTTTTGTGATAAAACTCTGTATGATTCATTTTGTCCATCAATTAAACCAATTGAAAAACTTGTGCCTCTATGAATTCCATCATTTCTATGAGAATTTACTACACCAAATCCTATATCCCTGTACTGCTTTGCCTCTTTTTGATTATAATTATAATCTATAAAGCTATTGTAATCACTTAAGATATGATCGTTCCAATAATAACCATTTCTTGAAGGTTCATATTGAGAGCTTCTACCAGAAGATTTTCTTTGAGGTTTTTTTACACCAAAAGAAGAATGAGTTTCAACAAAAGATGGGTATATATATTGTCCTTTTAAATCATAAACTACACTGTTTTTTGGCGGATTAAGATTCACACCAATTTGTATGATTTTTCCATCTTTTTCAATTAGCGTTCCATTAGAAATCATCCCATTACTAGAATGAATATTAGCATTTTTGAAAACATTATACTGATAGTCCTTAGTTTTCACACCATCATTTACGATGAAATAATCTTGAGCATTTAGATTAAATGAAAAAAATATTAATATTAAAAAAAGTTTTCTCATATCAAATTAGTTTTTTATTTGACCCATAAAAAATGGGATAGTTTACTAATATAGTAATTCAGTTTAGAAAATTATATAGTTTTTCTCCCGGATAATACTCAATTATATATACTGAAACAATATTATATGATAATATTCCATCTTTTTGATCATTAGATTTTAGATAAAATCATAAATATAATTGGGTTCTTCTATAAAAGAATTTATAATTAAAACCTAAGGCATTAAAGCAAGTGGAATAAATAACCTCAGTTTTATCAATATTTTTATTTGATGTCAACTAGTTCTACATCAAAAATTAATGTAGCATTTGGAGGAATTACTCCATTTCCAGCACCTACTGATCCATACCCTAGATCACTTGGAATAACTAATCTAGCTTTTGACCCTTTATTTAATAGCTGGATAGCTTCATCCCAACCCTTTATAACTTGACCAACACCACAAGTAAATTCAATTGGTGCACCTCGAGTAAATGAAGAATCAATTTCACTCCCATCAACAAGTTGAAGAGAGTAGTGAACTGAAAGTAAATCATTAGGTTTAGCATTGCTTCCTTTTCCTTTTTTTGAAATATCATAATAAATTCCACTTTCTGTCTTAGACATTCCTTTTGTAATATCCTTGATTTTTGCCTGTTCAGCTTCTACTTTTGCAGCATCAGCATCGCTTTTATTAGCTAAATAGTTTTCAAAAATAGAAGGTGCATCAAATTTTTTGGCATTTTCACCTATTCTAATAATTTTTATATTCTTAATGATATCCTCTTGTTCAACGCTATCAACAACATCTTGTCCAGAATTTACTCTACCAAAAACAGAATGTTTGCCGTCTAACCAAGGAGTTTCAACATGTGTAATGAAAAACTGACTACCATTGGTTGCAGGACCAGCATTAGCCATTGATAATACCCCAGGGCCATCATGTTTAAGTTCAGGGCTAAATTCATCATCAAACTGATATCCTGGACCACCAGATCCAGTTCCTGTAGGATCTCCTCCTTGAATCATGAAATTTTCAAGTACTCTGTGAAATTTTAGTCCATCATAATAGGGTTTTCCTGATAGTTCTTCATCTACAACTGGGTGATTTCCTTCAGCAAGTGCAACAAAATTTGATACAGTTGTAGGTACTTGTTCAAAATATAATTGTAAAATTATGTTTCCTTTTGATGTTTCAATATCAGCGTATAATCCATCTGATAAATCAGAATTATTCATATTGCATGAGTTTAAAGTTAGTATTGAGATTAAGATTAATAAGTTCTTATTCATAGTTTTCTTTTAGGTATTGTTTAATATCAACAATAAATTTTTCTTCAGTTTCAATTAAACTTAGTTTAGATACTCCTCCAGATGCATACTCATGTCCACCGCCACTAAAATATCTTGAGGCAAATATATTAACTTTAAAATCACCTTTTGATCTAAATGAAATTTTTATGATTCCCTCATCTTTTTTCTCAATAAAAAGAACAGAACATAAAATTCCTTTAACACTCAACCCAAAGTTTACAAATCCTTCACTGTCTCCTTTTTTAAAGTCATTTTTAATCTGATCTTCCTCAGAGATTAAAGTGTACAATACAGGAAGTCCATCTATTTTTTTGAAATTACTGATAGTTGATCCTAAGAGTCTCAATCTTTTAAACTGAAAATTATTATGGAGTTTTTCAAATATCTCAGTGATGTTTACTCCGTAATTAATTAATTCTGATCCAACTTTTAATGTTTTAGAAGTTGTAGAAGGAAACCTGAAAGATCCAGTGTCTGCAACTATACCTGTGTATAAACAAGTTGCAATATCATTATCTATTTTTTTATTATCAATTGCATTAATGAAATCAAATACCATTTCACAGGTTGAGCTCATCTTTGAATCAGAAATTATGATATTTGCGTAATTATCTGGATTTTCATGGTGATCAATCATTATTATTTTAGCAGATGAACTAGATATAAGGTTTGATAGGTTTCTAGCTCTTACTAAGCTGTTAAAATCTAAAGTAAAAATTACATCAGCATTTTTAAAAAGATTTTCAGACTTTTCTTTATCATTATCATAAACAATGACATTCTCTGATCCTGGAAGAAAATTTAAAATATCTGTATACTTATTGGGAGAAATTATGTTCACTTCATTTTCATCTTTAAAGAAATGATATAGAGCTAGACAACTTCCAAGAGCATCAGCATCAGGACTACTATGAGGTATCAAAATAATATTTCTCTTTTTGGAAAAGGTATCATCGATTTTATTTAGAATTTGTTTATTCATGAGTGGGCTAATATAATATTATATTGAAAATTAAAATAAAGTAATTCTTAAAACTTTGATTAATGATAGATATTGTTAAATTTGCCGCATGAATTCAAATAGAACATTTACAATGCTGAANCCTGACTCAATAGAGCAGGGAAATATGCTTCCAATATTAAATATGATTGAGAATGCAGGATTTAAAATTATTGCTCTTAAATATAAAAAAATGAGTAAGGATGAAGCAGAAAAATTTTATTCAATACATTCGGATAAACCCTTTTTTACTGATTTAGTAAGTTTTATGACTCGTGGGCCTATTATAGCTGCTGTTCTGGAAAAAGAAAATGCAGTTGAAGAATTTAGAAATCTTATTGGTTCAACAGATCCTCTAGAGGCGTTGGATGGAACTATAAGAAAGAAATTTGCTAAATCTAAAGGTGAAAACGCTGTTCATGGTTCAGATAGTGATGAAAATTCATCAATTGAGATAGATTTTCATTTTGATTCAAATGAAATATTTAGCTAAGATTTAAATCTTTTATATACTCTTTTCCAAGCTCCTTATTTATTAACTTTATAACCTTTTCTTTTTCAAATGTTAGCTCCTCTTTTAACACAGAAGACTTTAGCTTAACATAAAGCACACCTTTTTTATAGTATACTTTAAATGTATATTTCTGAATATTTTCTCCCATAGTTTTAATCCATGCATCTTGAACTTTGATATTATCAATTCCGATTCTAAAATGCTTTTGTGAAAAAACATCTTGAATTACTTTTGAAATATTTTTCACTTCTCCTCTTTTATTCATTGTTCTTTAATTTTTCTAGATCAAATATTTCTTCTTTATTTTTTGATTCAGAAAGAGCATCCTTAACTCTGTCAATATGTGTATCAGTTATAAAAATTTGACCAAAATCTCCTTTTTCCAAGATATGAACTATTTGCCTAACTCTTTCCTGATCTAATTTATCAAAAATATCATCAAGTAAAACAATTGGAGAGTTACCAAATTTTGTTTTATAGTAATCAAATTGAGCAAGTTTCAAAGCGATAAGAAATGATTTTTGTTGACCTTGACTTCCATAATTCTTAATTTTATTATTATCAATTGTAAAATTCAGATCATCACGGTGAACTCCTTTTGATGTATATTGTAAAAATCTGTCTTTTGATAAACTTTCACTAAGAATTTCTGAAAAACTTCCAGAATTTAAATCACTTTTATAATTTATATCAACTAACTCATTACCTGAACTAATATTAGAGTAATATTTTTTAAAAATTGGAATAAATGCCGTCATGAATTTAAATCTCTCCTTATATATTGGAGTTCCAATACTAATTAATTGCTGATCATATGATTCTATTGTATCCTTATCAAACTTTCTGTTGATGAAAAAGTACTTTAAAAGAGAGTTTCTTTGTATAATAACCTTATTATAGTCAATAACTCTTTGTAGATAAACTTTATCTACTTGACCTATCACTGAGTCAATGAATTTTCTTCTCATCTCGCTACCTTCAATTATCAGGTTTCTATCATGTGGAGAAATTATAATAAGGTTTATTAATCCAATATGATCTGAAATTCTTTTATATACTTTCCCATTTCTTTTTATAATCTTTTTTTCACCTATTTTATAATAACAGTGAATATTTTCATTTCTTTCATCAATATTAAAATCTCCAGATATAGAAAAAAATTCAGATCCAGTTTTAACGTTTTGTGAGGTAGATGGATTAAAATAACTCTTTGTAAAAGCCAAATGATATATAGAATCTACAATATTTGTTTTTCCAATTCCATTTTTTCCGATAAAACAATTGATTTTTTTGTTAAAACTTAACTTGAATTTTTCAAGGTTTTTATAATTGTCGATTTTTAGTGAATGTAAAAACATATTAGTATTCAAAATAAAACATTAATTTTGGGATTCAAAAAAATATTATGGCAACATTTAATAGAAGAGGATATAAAAACAGTAAAAGTAATCAAATTCAAAAAGGAGAAAAGAGTCAAACAGCTGAAGTATTTGAGTCATTGGATTCTACTGCAAATAAATCTGAACAATGGATACTGAAAAATCAAAAAATTATTTTAACAATTATTGCTTTAATATCTGTATCAGTTCTATCCTATATAGGCTATGAAAGATTAATCTCTGATCCTAATGAAAAAGAGGCTATAAGTGAGCTTAACAAAGCACAATACTTCTTTGAGCTTGCATTAGTTTCTAATGAATCTGATTCATTATTTAAACTTGCTTTAAATGGTGGAGAGGGAAAATATGGCTTTTTAGATATAGTTAAAGAATATTCTGGAACAAAAGCTTCTAATCTAGCTAATTACTCAATAGGAATGTCTTATTTAAATCTTAAAGAGTATGATAATGCTATAATTTATTTAGAAAAATTCAAATCTGATGATATACTTCTAAAATCAATCTCATTAGGAACTATTGGTGATTGTTTTTCTGAACTAAATCAACCAGATGAAGCTTTTGAGTATTATCAAAAAGCTTTTAAGCATAATGAAAATATTTATACAACCCCTAAATATTTATTTAAGGCTGCTCTTATTGGATCTGAAATAGGTAAATATAGATCTTCAATTGATTTTTTAAATAGAATTAAAGATGAGTTTCCTGATTCTTATGAATCAAGTTTAGTTGAGGTTCAACTTGGTAGAATTGAAAATTTAAAAAATTAGTATGACTGCTAAAAAGACTGGTAATTCTATTTCCAGATCTATAAAAATAAACAATCTACAAAAAATTAAGATTGCCTGTGTTATTTCTGAGTGGCACATTGAAATAACTGAAAGTTTTTACAGTGGAGCTTTAAAAAAATTTTCTGAATTTGGGATTCCAGAAGAAAATATTGATAAAATATATGTTCCAGGTAGTTTTGAATTAATTTTTGCAACTAAAAATTTAATTAATAAAGACTATGATGCAATTATATCTATCGGGTGCATTATTAAAGGTGAAACTAAACACTTTGATTTTATTTCTTCAGCAGTTGTTAATGGAATGAAAGATTTAAATATTATATCTAGTATTCCAATCATTCTTTGTGTTTCAACAGATGATACTATTCAACAGTCAATTGATAGGAGTGGAGGTAAACTAGGAAATAAGGGTGCAGATTCTGCTGATGCAGCTTTAAAAATGATTTTACTAAATTCAAAATAAACCTTTATTGTTTAGATTAAATAAAAATAGAAGATTTAATTATACACCTCGTTTTTTTAAAGGAAAAGAGGATACAACAATTAACTTTGAATCTAAGATTTCAAAATATAGAGACCAATACAACTCAATTGATATGGGGATGAATTGGAGTGATCAGAGAGATAAAATGCGAAACACAAGAAACAGAGGTATTAATCTGACATTAATACTAATAGTTGTTTTTTTAATTTTGGTATTTTTATATATCATTGATTTTGATTTAACAATTTTCTACACCAATTAATGTCAGATATAGTAAAAATTTTACCAATTGAAGTTTCCAATAAAATTGCTGCAGGAGAAGTGGTTCAAAGACCTTCGTCAGTTCTTAAGGAGCTTCTAGAAAACTCTTTAGATGCTAATTGTAGTAAAATTAAAGTTATTATAAAGAATGCTGGTAAAAGTTTAATTCAAGTTATTGACGATGGTGATGGGATGACAATTAAGGATATGCATTCATCTTTTGTTAAACATGCAACTTCAAAAATTAACTCTATTGATGATGTTTTTTCTATTTCTTCTATGGGTTTTAGAGGAGAAGCTTTAGCTGCTATATCTTCAGTCTCTATGATTGAAATGACATCAAGTAAAAAACCTGTGAATGAAGGTTATTTTATTGAGATGACAGGTGGGCAAATAATTAATGAAAAGGAATTAAGTTTAGATAAAGGAACCTCTATTAAAGTAAAAAATGTTTTTTTTAATGTTCCAGCAAGACGAAATTTTTTAAAATCTGATTTTGTTGAATTAAGACACATAATGAATGTGTTTTACAACATAGCTGTTTCCCATCATGAGATTGAATTTTCACTTATAAATAACGATGAAGAGATTTTTTACTTAAAAAAAGAATCTCTCAAAAAAAGAATTATATCAGTCTTTGGAGAAAAAATTAAAGAACATTTAATTCCAATTAAAGAAAATACTCAGATAGCCAATCTAAATGGTTTTATTTTAAAACCCGAATTTGCTAAAAAATCAAGATCAAATCAATTTATTTTTGTTAATAACAGATCTATTAAAAGTCAATTTATCAATCATTCAATTTTTTCCTCTTTTGATGGACTTATTAGAGATGGCTATTATCCAGGTTATTTTTTATTTATTGATATGGATCCATTGAAAATTGATGTGAACGTTCATCCAAATAAAACTGAGATTAAATTTGATGATGATCAAAGTCTTTACTCTATAATTAATTCAGCTGTAAAACATAGTTTAGGAATTTATCAAATTAGTCCAGTACTTGATTTTGAAAAAGATTCATCTATGGAAATATCATATAATCAGTTTAATTCAGATCCTAAAATACCCAATATCGAGGTTGACTCAGAGTTTAACCCATTTAAAATTTTCAATGAGGAGAGTTTTATTAAAAAAGATTCAAATCTAGAATTAAATGATAGTTTACCATATATAATGGGGGATAACAACCAATCTTCAAAAATATTTCAAATTTTCAATAAATATATAGTTAGTACTAGTACATCTTCTTTAATAATAATTAATCAGAATTTAGCTCACCAAAGAATTCTCTATGAAGGCTTTTTGAAATCAATTTTTGAAAGTTCTTCTGAATCTCAAAGACTAGCTTTTCCAATTGAAATTAAATTAACAAAGTCACAATTAATTTTATTTAAAAAAATTATAACTGAGTTTGATTCTCTAGGATTTGAATATAATTTATCAAATACTCTGTTAAGTATAAGTTCAGTTCCAGTTCAATTAAAAAATAACTCAATAGAAGAAATAATAGAGGATGTTCTTGATGATAAAAACATTTTTGATAAATCAAAAAATTTAAGTTACTCAGATTTTTTTGCAAAAAAACTCTCAAAAAGTTCATCAATTAAAACTGGTAAAAGTTTAAATTCTGACGAACAAGAGTTTTTAGTAAATCAACTTTTCTCATGTAAAGAGCCGAATCTATCACCTGATAATAAACAAATATTTATTACTTTAAATAAAAACGATATAGAAAATAGATTTTGATGGGAAGAGTAAGCGAAATAGTAAAACATTTAATAATAATAAACGTTATATTTTTTATAGCATCGATTGTTTTTGGTGAATTAATGTATGATTTGTTTGCTATGCATTATCCAAAAAATCCAGATTTTATATTATGGCAACCTATCTCTCATATGTTCATGCATGGTGATATTACTCATATCTTATTTAATATGTTTGGGCTTTGGATGTTTGGAACTCCTTTAGAACAGATGTGGGGAAAGCAAAAGTTTATTTTCTTTTATTTATCAGCTGGATTTGGCGCTGCTTTAATTCAAACTATTGTATACCATTATGATGTAATGTCAGTTACACAAATCTTGTTAGACAATGGATTAACTAATTCAGATGTCAATGATTTTTTTAAGACAGGAAGATTAAATACTAGTATAATTCAGTCTGTTGGAGAAGATAGATTATATTCAGGAATTCAATCTTTTAAGGCTGTAATGGTTGGTGCTTCAGGTGCACTCTATGGAATTTTAGTTGCCTTTGCAATGTTGTTTCCAAATGTTCAATTAATGTTGCTTTTTCCTCCAATTCCTATTAAAGCTAAATTCTTTGTTCCACTTTTAATATTATTTGACTTATTCTTTGGTTTTACATCTTATTCTGTTGGTCCAATTGCTCATTTTGCTCATATTGGAGGAGCCGTTACAGGATTTTTAATGATGTATTATTGGAAGAAAAATCAATTTAACAATAAAAGATGGAATTAGCCTATAGATATTTCATAAACCAACCAATTTTTAAAAAAATCATAATTTTAAATATTATTGTTTTTTTGCTACCCCTTTTATTTAATACGTTTCTTTTTTTATTCAATTTTAATCAAATAAGTTTAATCAAGTATTTTGATTTACATCCTGAGTTTACTAAGGTTTTAATGAGTCCATGGACAATAATATCATATTCTTTTTTCCATATTGATTTTTTTCACATTTTCTGGAATATGTTTATTTTATATATAGTATCTGATTACTTTTTGTCTTTTCTTAATAATAAACAATTTCTTGAAATATATTTTTATGGTGCATTAGCTGGTGGTCTTTTATTTATTTTTTCCTACAACATATTCCCTGTTTTTGAAAACTCATTCACTCCACTTATCGGATCATCTGCTGCTGTATATTCATTGTTGATTTTTGCTTGTTCATACTATCCAGATACTTCTGTTAGCTTAATTTTTTTCAATGTTAAGTTAAAATACATTGGTTTGTTTTATGTTTTAATGAGTTTAATTCAAATACCATTCAATAATGCAGGAGGAAACATAGCTCATTTAGGAGGTGCAATTTATGGCTTTTATTACTTCAATAATTTTAATTCATTCAAGTCCCCTTATAATATAATTACAGATTATCTAGATAAGTTTTCATTTAAATCAAACAACAAAAAAAATAACCAGAAAACAATAGATGAAATACTGGACAAAATTAGTAAGTCAGGATATGAAAGTTTAACAAAGAATGAAAAGGATCTTCTTTTTAAAAACTCAGATAAAAACTAACTTTTTTTTCTTCTTCTTTTTTTTATGAAGAGGTATAACTGCCAACCAACAATAAAGATTATAAAATGAGGCAAATACGATCTTGGTTTTCCATCAAAACCAATTGTTGTGAATACCCTATCCCATCGAAATTTCCAGTTTTCCATTCCATTAAAGAGACCTTCTATACTCATCCATATAAATACAGGCCTACCTAAGACATGGTCAAATGGAACAAATCCCCAAACTCTTGAATCCTCAGAATTATATCTATTATCTCCCATCATCCAATAGTAATCTTGTTTAAAGACATATTCGTTTTCTTTAACACCATTAATCAAAATATCTTCTTCAACCACTAATAAATCATTAAACTCATAATCAGTTATTATTTTTTTATATAGAGGTAGTGTTTTTATATTTAAATCTATTTTATCTCCGGCTTTTGGAATATATAATGGCCCAAAATGATCATTATTCCAGTTAAATCTTGTATTGTTTGGAAAGAAAATTGAATTTGAGTTATCAGTTTCTTGAATTGTTCTGTATATCGTATCAAATTGATTAGAATTTTTAATTTTAATTGCATCAATATGAGTTAAACTTAATTCCTTTTCTTTGTCAATTATCTCACGTATATCAAGTCTTAGCTCTCTAACTAACTTAATAGGAATTCCCTTATCAGTAGTGTAAATCAAATATTCATTTTCTCCATTATTTGATATATTTAANATATAGTCTGAAATTTCTGCATAAGTATCTGTTGATAAACCTTTTATTATAAATTTTCTTATAAAACCATCAACTTCAAGATTAATCAATTTACTTGAGGAAACTCCTTCATTTGATTTAATCAAATATGTAAATAGTGGTCTTGCTCTATCTGGTAAATTATTTTCTTTACCGTTTAAATAGACTATACCATCTCTTATTTCTAGTGAGTCTCCTGGAATACCTACAGCTCTTTTTACATAATTAGATTTTTTATCTGTTGGTTTTATCACTCCTTTTTCTTTTACAAAAAATTTCCTAACCGTATCTGCAGGCCAATTAAAAACTACTATATCATTATTTTTTATTTCTTGAAACCCAGGAATTCTTAGATAAGGAAGCTGAGGTTTTTTTA
>JGI20157J14317_10001334_pt1 | contig 23028 bp, 24 predicted proteins | sample COG_07_FD_14317 | JGI IMG/M metagenome (IMG submission 14317)
TTTTCTGGATCTTGTCTGGCATAAACCCTAATGTAGGAATGAGTGTTTTATTAGAAAGTTTTGATTGTCTAGCAATATCTATTATATCAGCAGCAACAGCACTAGCTGTAGGTTCCGANCCAGCACCGGCACCATAGTATAGAGTTGGGCCTACCATATTGCCCTGNACAAGAACTGCGTTCATAGCTCCGTCGACATTAGCAACTAATCGTTTTTCAGGGACTAATGTTGGATGAACCCTTATTTCAACACCCGATTTATCTGATTTCGCAATACCAAGTAACTTGATGCGGTAACCAAGCTCTTCGGCATATCTAATATCTTTTTGATTTAGGTTGCTAATACCTTCTATGTGGACTGCTTCAAAATCTATAGGTACCCCAAATGCAATTGAAGCTAAAATTGTAATTTTGTGTGCTGCATCTATTCCTTCAATATCAAATGTTGGATCAGCCTCTGCAAAACCAAGATCTTGAGCCTGCTTCAAAGCTGTTTCAAAGGGCAAATTATTATCTTTCATTTCAGTTAAGATATAGTTAGTGGTGCCATTCAAAATACCCGCAACCCAATTAATTTTATTTGCTGCCAAACCTTCTCTTAAGCTCTTGATAATCGGAATGCCTCCTGCTACTGCAGCCTCATACGCAAGAATTACATTATTTTGATTTGCAATCTTAATAAGTTCTTCACCGTGCATAGCAATAAGGGCTTTGTTAGCTGTAACGACATGTTTCCCCGATTCTAAAGCTTTGCGAACAATATCAAGAGCAATGCCTGTGCCTCCAATTAACTCAACAATTGTATCGATGCTGCTATCTTCTAGAAGTGCAAAAGCATCCTCTTCAATAATTATTTCTTTGTCAACTGTATCCTTTGCAAGCTTAAGGTTTTTATCAGCAACATGCGTAATCTTTATTTCAATGCCTATCTTATTAAATATTTCATCAGCATTTTCTTTTAGAACACGATAAGTTCCGCCCCCAACAGTTCCAATACCTATCAAACCTATATTCATCTATTTTTTATACCTTTTTTTATAATCTATTAAGTAATCTGCAAACCTTTTAATTGCCGTTTTCAAATCATCCTCGTTAGGTAAAAAAACCATGCGAAAATGATTATTATCATGCCAGTTAAACCCTGACCCCTGAACCATTAAAACTTTCTTTTTTTTCAATACATCCAAAACGAAATCTTGATCATCCTCGATAGGGTATAACTTTGGATCTAATTTAAAAAATAAATACAAAGCTGCTGATGGCTTCATACAGTGGACACCAGGTATTTCCATCATCAATTTGTATGCCAAATCTCTTTGTTTACACAATCTTCCAGCTGGAGCAACTAAGTCATTAATACTTTGGTAGCCACCAAGTGCTGTTTGAATAGCAAGTTGACCAGGAACATTGGCACAAAGCCTCATTGAAGCAAGAATATTTAAGCCTTCAAGGTAATCTTTAGCCCTTCGTTTATCACCTGACACTATGAGCCAGCCTGCCCTATAACCGCAAGCTCTATAATTTTTAGATAGCCCATTTAAAGTAACAAACAAAACATCGTCCGCTAGTGAAGCAATTGAATTATGTTTCTTATTGTCATATAAAACTTTATCGTAAATTTCATCTGCAAATATTATTAAATTATTTTTTCTAGCTATCTCAATAATTTCCTTAAGGCACTCATCAGAATAAAGCGCACCCGTTGGATTATTTGGATTAATAACCAATATTGCTTTTGTTTTTTTTGTAATCTTGGCTTTTATATCATCTAAATCTGGAAACCAATCTTCATCCTCATCACAGCGATAATGAACCGGATTTCCACCCGCCAAAGTAACAGAAGCCGTCCACAAGGGATAATCTGGTTTGGGGATCAATACTTCATCTTCATTATTAATCAGCCCTTGCATTGCCATGACAATAAGCTCAGAAACACCATTTCCTAAAACGATATCATCCACCTCAACATCAGAAATATTTTTTTGTTGGGTGTAATGCATAATTGCTTTTCTAGGCTCAAAAAGTCCAAAGCTTTCTGTGTACCCAGATGATTTATTGATATTCCTAACCACATCCTGTGTAATTTCATCAGGTGCTTCAAAACCAAACGCAGCTGGATTCCCAATATTAAGCTTAATAATCCGATGGCCCTCTTCTTCCATTCTTTTGGCATGTTCCAGGACAGGTCCACGTATGTCATAACAAACATTATCTAGTTTTTTTGATTTTCGTATTTGGGACAAAATTTTATCTCATTTATTGTTTGGTAAATTAGGTGATATATTACCTTTCAATTAGAATTAATCCAATAAGTACCTGTTGATTAATGATTTAATTCAGATCTATGAAATTTCATGAAATAAATTCAGATAGTTTAAATATCATAAATGCCTATGATCACAACTCAGTAACAATAAAAAAAAATATTTTTCACAAAGGCGTTATCATATTTCCAGAGAAGATAATCTCTAAACCCTTACTTACAAGCTATAAAGATTTAAAAATTGATAATTTAAAAGAGGTTTTTGAATATAAACCCGAGTTAATTCTCATAGGATCCAATTTTAGTAATAAAATCATTGATAAACATGCACAAATTTTATTTATTGATAAAAAAATCGCATATGAAAGTATGAATTTTGATTCGGCATGCAGAACATTTAATATTTTATTATCAGAACAAAGAAAGGCTGTTTTGATTCTTATGTAAGTTTTTTAAAGCTTTGCTTTTGAAAAAACAAGAGATGCGTTAACACCACCAAAACCAAAACTATTAGACATTGATGTAATTACCTCTTGTTCTTTTTTTTCAGTCAAAATTGGAAGTCCTTCACCTGCCGGATCTTTTTCATCAATATTGACCGAAGCACCTAAGAATCCCTCATTCATCATAATTAAGCTGTAAACAGCTTCATTTGAACCCGCTGCCCCAAGTGCATGACCAGTAAGCGATTTTGTTGATGCAATTGCTGGTATTTTTCCAAATTCTTTAGATCCAAAAACTGTTCTTATGGCCTCTAACTCTTTTGAATCACCCACAGGCGTACTTGTACCATGTGTATTCATATAATCGACATTTAAGGTGTTTTTTTCTTCAAGAGCTGCTCTCATGCACCTTATAGCACCTTCTCCACTTGGGGCAACCATATCAAATCCATCTGAAGTCGCGCCATAACCGACAACTTCAGCGTAAATATTCGCCCTCTTTTTTTCGCGTGTTCATATTCCTCAAGCACCAGAATACTTCCTCCACCCGAAATCACAAACCCATCTCGGTTTACATCAAAAGCTCTGGATGCCTTGTCTGGTTGATCATTATACTTAGATGACATCGCTCCCATTGCATCAAACAAGTAACTCATAGTCCAATGTTCTTCTTCAGCACCCCCCGCAAAAATAATATCTTGTTTTCCCATCTGAATCTGCTCATATGCGTTTCCAATGCAATGCGCGCTTGTAGAGCAGGCTGAAGTAATTGCATAATTTATGCCCTTAATTTTTGCCCCTGTAGCCAAGCATGCACTCACACCGTTTGACATGGTTTTTGTTACCATGTAAGGACCAACCCTTCTAATTCCTTTTTCCTTTAAAACTTCAGTACCATTGAGCATACTCTCAGTCGAGGTTCCACCAGCACCCACAATTATTCCCGTTCTATTATTGGACACTAAGTTATCAGTGAGTTTTGCATCTTCAATAGCCTCTTGCATCGCAATCCATGCATAGGCATGTCCATTAGCCATAAATCTATATAATTTTCTATCAATTAATTCTGCAGGCTCAATATCCAGTGAGCCGGCTACATTTGATCTAAGGCCTTTTTCTGCATAAACTGGTTGGAATGTAATTCCAGATTTTGCATGGTATAAACTATCTTTTACCTCTGCGTAATTATTTCCTATACTTGAAACAATTCCTATTCCTGTAATAACAACTCTTTTCAATTTAGCCTTACCTCATTAAAAAATATCTGTTTTAACAAAAAGTCCAACCTTTAAATCATTAGCTTGGTAAATTAACCGACCATCTACTTTCATAGATGCATCAGCAATTCCCATTACTAATTTTCTCATTATCACCCTCTTTAAATCAATAATATAGGTAATTTTTTTTGAAGAAGGAAGCACTTGTCCAGAAAATTTTACTTCTCCTGCCCCTAAAGCTCTGCCCTTCCCTAAACCACCCTTCCATCCAAGATAAAACCCTAATAACTGCCACATGGCATCTAGGCCTAAACAACCTGGCATTACAGGGTCACCCTCAAAATGACATTTAAAAAACCATAAATCATCCGTTAAATCTAATTCGGCAATAATTTCTCCATGATTATACTTGCCACCTTTATCCTTAATCGAAACTATTCTATCGAACATTAACATCGGGGGAAGTGGAAGTTGTGCATTGCCTTTACCGAACATTTCTCCCCTACCACAGCTAATTAAATCTTCTTTTGTGTAGCTCTCTTTATGCATAAGTCAGTTCTTTAAAAAATTGTTTATAAGAATTTAATTAATTCGATCCTTTGCTACAAACTGTAATCAGTTGGAATTTCTATGATAAAGTTAACTCAAAGTAAAACATTAATAAATTATCCTAGGAATATATCATAATGAGCGACCAAAATCTGACCGATTGGAGAAAACTTGCACTTAAGCTTGAGGCTGAAATAAATAAAGTCATTCTTGGACAAGAGCTGCCAATTAGGCTTGTTACAAATGCGATTTTTTCACGAGGTCATGTTTTACTCGAAGGTGATGTTGGTGTTGGAAAGACAACATTATTAAAAGCTTTTGCTAGAGCAATCGGAGGAGGTTATGAAAGGATTGAGGGGACTATAGATTTAATGCCAAATGATCTTATCTATCATACCTACCTGGGTGAAGATGGAAAACCACATGTAGACGAGGGACCTATCCTAAAATCAGGTGAAGATCTTTCAATTTTCTTTTTTAATGAAATAAATCGAGCTCGTCCGCAAGTCCACTCATTATTATTAAGAATCATGGCTGAAAAAACTTTATCAGCCTTCAATCAAGAATTTACATTTCCTCACCTAACAGTTTTTGCGGATAGAAACCAAGTAGAAAAAGAAGAAACATTTGATATTCCCTCTGCTGCTAGAGACAGGTTCATGATGGAGATACCCATCATAATTCCACAAGTCGATAAATTAATGAACCAGCTAATTTTTGACACGAAATTTCATGATGCTGATAAATTAATATCTGAAGTTACGCCAAAAATGCTTAAATTTGATCAATTAAATAAGCTGTCTAGTGAAATTCAAAATACAATTAAATCAACTTCTGCGCTTGAAAAATATTCATTAAATTTATGGAAAGCCACTAAAAACCCAGAAAAATATAATATAAAGATTAGCGGCATAGATACAGAAAGATTAATTGTTTCAGGAGCAAGTCCTCGAGGAATTAGTATGATGATGAAATGTGCGCGAGTAAGTGCATGGTTAAATAATAGAACCTCTATTCTCCCTGAAGATATTCATGCTATCTTCCATGAAACAATTGCGCATAGATTGGTTTTTAATCCTGTCTATGAGCTTAAAAGAACTGAAATATCACGTGAACTATCAAATGAAATCTTAAATAAGGTCAGTGTGACTTAATGCATAATCCACTCGATTCATTTAGCTATCACATTAATTGGAAATCTAGAGGACATCATCCTGGCCAACATAAGAGTGGCCAGAGAGGGATGGGGATGGAGTTTGCAGGTCACTCAAACTTACTAGATTACCCAGATCCCAGAAGAATTGATATAAGACAAACCATTAGGGATCCCCTTGAGCAAGTTCATGTAAGGATATTTAACCAGAGAAGCGCAACACCAGTCATTATTATGACTGACTTGTCATCAAGTATGGGCTATGGCCTTAAAAAAACTAAATTTGAAGTCTCATCTGAAATTGCAGAAATAATTACAAACTCTGTTACCGCAAAAAGTGATGCATTAGGGTTTATTGGCTTTAATGACAAAATTAACTCAGAATGGTTAGCCCCTCTTTCGTATAAGCCTTATCGAACAAAATTATTGGTAGAGAAATTAAAAAAATATAAATCCAAAAATTCATCTCATGCAGGCTTGATGAAGATTTCCGATATGCTGGCTAAAGATCGTACATTAATATTTTTAATTTCTGACTTTCATATGCCAATAGGAGATATAGAAGAAGCTTTAACAAGCTTAGTAAAACACCAAGTTGTTCCAATTGTCCTATGGAATAAAAGTGAATTTGATAACTTACCTAAATTTGGTCTACTAAACATTGAAGATGCTGAAACAGGAAAAGAGTCAACTTTATTTCTAAGAGAAAAAATTACAAAAAAAATTAAAGCTGATTTTAAGGCTAGAAAAAAACTTCTTAAAGACACTTTTCTTAAATATAACTTTCCACCTTTTTTTGTTGAGGATGATTTTAAATCTCTTGAAATGACAAATTATTTTAATGAATACTTTTATGCGTAAAATTCATTTACTTTTTTGCTTGTTAATATTTTCTTCAGTAACTCTTTTTGCTTACGAGGACCCAAGAAAATTTCCTGATATCGATCCAAAATACATAGAGATTGATATTTTAGATCCCAATCAAAAAGTTGGCTACACAGTTGGGGATTATATAGTTAGGGAAATTAATTTAACTGTTAAAAAGCCCTTTAAGCTTATAGAGGAGTCATTACCGATAGTAGGTTATGAAAAGAGATATCGAGGTCAACTGTTGGGGATATCGCTTAAGGAAATTGACGTATCAAAAGAGTCTAGAGATGAATTTTCAAGCTATCTNATCAAGCTTAAATATCAAATNTTTACGAATAATGTCGTTGCAAANCCCGCCTCAATTACAGCTGATTATTATAGATTCATTAATCCTAACGAACCAAAAAAAATNCAAAAATTTAGAGTACCTGAATTTACCTTTGCCNTATCACCTATTGCGATATTTGGGGATGTAAAAATTGAAAATGATATGAGCCCTTACAGAGGCCCTTTTTTCTTAGATAAAATACAGGGTGAAAACAAAATTAAATACTCCTTAGTCGCCTTATTACTAATCTCTTTAATTTTTGTTTATATTTACGGTAGATACACTTGGCTTCCGACTAGAACTTTTAGTATGATTTATCGAAAATTCAAAAAACAAAAACCTTCTGCGGCCAATACAAAAAAAATTATTACTGCCCTTCATGCAGGTTTTGATAATCTTATAGATCAAAGTCTTTTTGAAGATAATATTCCGCTATTAATTAAAAAAAACAACAGTTTTAAACATATAGAAAAAGAGCTTCATACTTTCTTTAAAATTTCTCGGGCATTATTTTTTCAAAAACATATTAAACTTGATCAAGATGAACTTAATAAGTGGCTTATAAATTTTGCACTTCATTGCAGGATGTGTGAAAGAAGACTTATTGTGAATCCTAAAGAAATAAAAGGTATCTCGTTTTAATGAATTTTGTATACCCACTTGTTTTAATTCTTCTACCTCTATCACTCATCCCTTTTTTCATTAATCAAACTAGCAAAAATATATATTCGTGGAGTGAAATGCTTCATATCGACATAGTCTCTCGAATTGTTTCTTTATTTTTTAAAATTGTAAGCACAATAATTATTTTTTTAATAATCCTTACTTTAAGTGAGCCTTACGCAGATCAAAAAATTATTCTTAAGAAAGGAAAGGGTGCTCAAATTGGGCTTGTTCTTGACAGAAGCGCCTCGATGGATGACCCTTTTGCAGGTGGTGACAATAATGAATCTGTTGGAGAGACAAAGTCAGCTGCAGCAAGTAGGCTCATTGTAGATTTTTTTGATTCAAGAACAGATGACATGGTTGGTGTCATTACCTTTAGTAATTCAGCGATGTTTATCTTGCCTCTTACGCATAGTAAGGAAGCAATTAAGGCTGCCGTAAATGCAACCGCAGGAAATGCTTTATTTCAAACAAATATTGGTGCTGGCTTAACAAGTAGTGCAGAGCTTTTTACATCCATTGAAAACTCTGGTTCAAGGGCGGTTATTTTGCTCTCTGATGGAGCAGGAAGAATTGATGCAAAAACACAGCAAAAAATAAAAGAATGGTTTGATAAATATCAAATAGGGCTCTATTGGATTGTCCTTAGGCAGCCAGGTGGGATAAGTATTTTTGAGGAAGATGTTCCTTTACACCAAGATTATCAATTGCCTCCCCAGGTTGAGCTTTATGAATTTTTTAAAACTTTCAAGTCACCATTTCAAGCCTATGAAGCTGAAGATCCAAAGTCGTTAGAACAAGCAATTAAGGATATTAATTTAAAAGAACGTAAACCAATTATCTATGAAGAGAAGGTACCAGGTGAGAAGTATGCTCCAATACTTTTATTAACATCTTTAATATTAAGCTTAATGCTTCTATTCTTAAAATTTATTGAGGTAAAATCATTAAAATGAAAATTATTAAACTACTTAATGTTAAAAATATAACAGTATTTTTGTTTATTGCGGCAGGATATTTTATTTATCTTTTATCTTTTTCTTTATTTGAAATTTATCAAATTGATAAATTTAATGCGGCCCTCAAAAAAGGTGATGCACCTCAGCAGTTTGAGCAAGGTTATGAAGCTCGCTTCTCCACTGCCTTCCAAATTGCAAAGAAAGGTCATTTTAAAGAGGCAACAATTCTTTTTAATAATTTATCTAAGGAAGGGACGGATGATCAAAAATCTGCTGTGTATTATAACATTGGCAATATTTACTTTAAACGCGCCCTCCTTGTTAATGGAACAAGCAATAGCTCAACGGTAAGGGATGAAGCTGAATACCTAATGCGTCAAGCAAAAAAAGCATACGAGCAATCACTAGCCTTTAATAATAATCACTGGGATGTGAAACATAATTTAGATCGAGTACTAACAATGCTTCCCAGTGAGCCTACGCCAGGAATTGGAGATTCAGATTCCCCAGGTTTGATTATGGGTAATATACCGGTAGGATTGCCATAATTCTTTATGAGGTATATTTTTAAAAAAATTATTAGTGATAAAAATATCGGTTATTTATTTTTATCTATTATTTTTCTCATTGTAGGACTGATCAACCCTAAGGTTACGATAGAAAGAGATATTCATAATTACATTTTCGTTGTCGATATCTCACAAAGTATGCTCACAAAGGATATGACTATCGATGGCGAAAAAATTTCTCGACTAGATTTTTCAAAGAAATTATTACAAGGCATAATGGATCAACTTCCATGTAAAACAAATGTTAGTGTTGCTATGTTCGCAGGTGTAAGTGTTGCAGCCACTTATACACCAATAAATGTCTGCGATAACTTTAGTGCGATTAGCTCAACTATTCAATACTTGGATTGGAGATCGGTATGGTCGGGAAACAGTCGAATCAGGGAGGGCTTTAGTAGCTTAGCAAGATTAATTAGAAGTTTTCCTCAATCGGCTCGAGTCGTTTTTTTGACAGATGGAGAGGAGGCACCAAAACTTCATGCATTTAACACACGAGATTTAAGTCAATTTCAAGGAGAATCTGATTGGTTGATAGTGGGTATTGGTTCTGAAGAAGGATCAGCTATTCCGAAATATGATAGTGAAAATCAACTGATAGGATTTTGGTCAAATGAGAGTTTTGCTTTGCAACCCGGAATTGCTCAAATCTCAGAATCAAATATTGGATCTAGAAGTGACATCATTGCATTCAGTGAAAGTGATAGATATATCTCAAAATTAAATGAAAAGTATTTGATAGAAATCACATCAATGATTAAAGGTAAGTATGTGCGAGGTGATAGTGTAAACACAGTTATCTCTGAAATGAACAAATTCCTCCCTCTTGGAGAGATGATTCGGAGTTGCCTCTGAGAAACTTATTTGTCACACTAAGTTTAATTTTCTTTCTTTTAAGGTTTAATAAATTTATCACATCAATTTCATTTTTAAAAAGAAATAAAAAAATAATTGGATAGTCTTCAAAAAGAACTAGATGTTATTCAGATTTCAGGTAATGATGCTGAAACATTTATACAAGGTCAAATAACAAATGATATAAAGATCTTGTCTGATGAAAAAAAATCTATTTATACTGGCTATTGCTCCCCAAAGGGAAGATTACTGGCTATTTTTTTTATAATTAAAATCAAAAAAAATTATTACCTTTTTTGCCCCCCATGCATAAGCAAATCCATCAGCAAGAGACTTATGATGTACGTACTTAGATCTGATGTTGAAATAACGTGCTCACCTGAAAATATTGATTATTATTTAGTGAATAAAGACAATATAGAAACACTTTCTGATGACCTTATNTCGCTACCCAANAAAATTATGCAAACAACGCTCAATCAAAATGAGTCATTGGCTATTACAATGCTTGGAGGTTTTGAAAATTNNTTTTTTATTGTCGGCGAAAAAGAAACTTTACATATTTATAAAAATAAAATTAAGACAAACCTTTTTAGTTGGAACCAGATTCATATTGAAAATATTATTCCTAATATTTTCAAGGAAACACAAGATATGTTTATTCCACAATCTTTAAATCTTGACCTAATAAACGCTATAAATTTTAAAAAAGGTTGTTATACAGGCCAAGAAGTTGTAGCAAGGACGCACTACCTAGGAAAACCAAAAAGAAGGCTATATCAAGGCTGTATTGAATTAGAAGAGATACCAAAAATAGGATCGGATATTTTAGTGGATAATGAAAAAGTAGGAAGTCTTATAAATTTTTACAAGCAAAAAAATAATGTTTTTAAGATTTTAGTTGAATTAAGAATCGAAAAGGTTGATGCCCGTCCAAATTTGAATGGATATGAAATACACTCACTCATAATGCAACATTAACTACTTATTTAATACCTGAAAAAAATACTCGTCATCTTTGACCATCCCTAACTCATGCCTNGCTCNCTCCTCAATTGCATCAGTTCCATTTGTTAAATCTNNCACCTCCGCCTTTAAAGCGAAATTTTCTTTTGATAGTACTGAGTTNATCTTTGCTTGATTATTAAATTCTTGTTTTAATTTAAAAACATCATACCAACTCCCCTTTCCAAACCAGAGTGGATATTGAATCAAGACTAATAAAGATAAAAGAATGATTGATAAGATTTTCAATTTATATCCTTATGCCTGAGAAAGCTTTCAACCCTGCATAGCTGACTTGGGATCCCATCATTTCTTCGATTCTTAATAATTGATTATATTTGGCAGTTCTCTCTGATCTTGACATCGAGCCAGTTTTGATTTGCATTGCATTTTTTCCAACAGCAATATCCGCAATTATTGTATCTTCAGTTTCTCCTGAACGATGAGAAATCACTGAGCTATAATTTGCTTTCTTAGCAATAGTGATAGCCTCAAAGGTCTCTGTCAGCGTTCCTATTTGATTAACTTTTATTAAAATAGAGTTTGCAATATTTCTTTGGATACCTTGCTTAAGTATCTTAGGGTTTGTAACAAATAGATCATCCCCTACTAGTTGAATATCACTTCCTAAGCTTTTGGTTAAAGTTTCCCAGCCTTCCCAATCATTCTCATCCATACCATCTTCAATACTGATGATTGGATATTTATCACAAAGAGAAGAGAGATAATCTGTCATTTGTCTTGAGTCGAGAGAAATGTTTTCAGAATCAAGTATATATTTTCCATTCTTAAAATATTCAGAGCTAGCACAGTCAAGGCCTAAAAATACATCTTTTCCAGGTTCATAGTCGGCTTTTTCAATTGATTCCATGATAAGTTTTAGCGCGGACTCATTTGATTCTAAATTCGGAGCAAATCCACCCTCATCGCCAACAGTTGTAGATAATTTTTTTTCACTCAATGTTTTTTGAAGCACTTGAAAAACTTCACTCCCACATCTTATTGCTTCCCCGATAGTAGGTCTTCCGGCTGGAATTATCATAAATTCTTGAATATCTAAGTTATTATCTGCATGAGCCCCTCCGTTGATAATATTCATCATGGGGGTAGGCATAGATATCTCCTCACCTAGACTTAAATACTCGAATAATTCAACTTTTTTAAATTTTGCTGCCGCTCTTGCCGTCGCCATAGAAATTGCTAATATTGCATTTGCCCCAAGGTTTTTTTTATTCTCCGTTCCGTCAATTTCAATCATGAATCTGTCTATTCTTTCCTGATCAAGTGCATCCATACCAATAATTTGTGAAGATAATTCTTCATTTATATTAGCTATAGCTTTTTTTACACCTTTACCTAAAAAGTTATCTTGATCATTATCACGAAGTTCAATAGCCTCCTTACTTCCTGTGGAGGCGCCAGATGGCACAGATGCTCTCCCCATAACATCCCCATCTAAAAAAACATCAGCTTCGACAGTGGGGTTGCCTCTTGAGTCTATTATCATTCTTGAATGAATTTTTTTAATTTTAGACATTTACTTAGAGTACATTCCTAGTTTTAACTAAAGCGTCAATATCCTTTAAAGTATTTAATAGGCCGCTCATATTTTCTAGTGGCACTGCATTAGGGCCGTCCGATAAAGCTTCTTTCGGATTTGGATGTGTTTCCATAAAGATACCCGAAATACCAGATGCAACTGCAGCTCTTGCCAATAAAGGAACAAACTCACTCTGACCTCCACTTCTATCTCCTTTTCCGCCTGGTTGTTGAACTGAGTGTGTTGCGTCGAAGACTACAGGACATTCAGTTTCACGCATAATTGATAAGCTTCTCATATCCGATACTAATGTGTTGTAACCAAAAGAAGCGCCTCTTTCACAAACCATAATATTGTCTTTATTTCCATTAGCTTCTTTAGCTTTTTTTACTACTTGGGCCATATCATGTGGAGCTAGAAATTGTCCTTTTTTTATATTTACTGGTTTTCCGGATTTTGCAACAGCAGTAATAAAATCTGTTTGTCTGCACAAAAAGGCAGGGGTTTGAAGTACATCGACAATTTCTGAAACAGGTTTTACTTGTTCAATTGTATGTATATCAGTTAAGACTGGAACTTCAAATTGATCTTTCACTTTTTCAAGAATTCTAAGCCCCTCTTCCATCCCAAAACCCCGAAATGTACTATTTGAGCTTCTATTTGCTTTGTCAAATGAGGATTTAAATATGAAGGGAATATCAAGTTTTATACATATATTTTTAAGCTCATCCGCAACGCTCAATGTCATATCTTCTGACTCAATCACACAGGGGCCAGCAATTAAAAACAAGGGTTGATCAATACCTACATTAAAGTTTGAGAGTTTCACTTATTTTCCTTTTTAAATTGAAGGGCTGCTTTTAAAAATGACAAAAACAAAGGATGGGCATCTTTGGGGTTTGAAGTGAATTCTGGATGAAATTGACAGCCTAAAAACCAGGGGTGACTTTCTTTTGGTAGCTCAATAATTTCACATAATTTTTCTCTCGAGGTTCTTGAGGAAATTGTTAAACCCGAATCAATAAGAGCTTTTACGTAATTATTATTTACCTCATACCTATGTCGGTGTCTTTCATTTACAAAATCACCGTAGATATAATTGGCCAGTGTATTTTTTTTAACTTTCGATTTTTGAGCCCCAAGCCTCATTGTTCCGCCGAGATCAGATGCTTCATTTCTTTTTTGAATTTTTCCATCCATATTTTTCCATTCACTTATCAATGCAACGACTGGATGTGGTGTCCTAGAATTAAATTCTGTACTATTTGCTTTTTTTAAACCTACAACATTTCTAGCATATTCAGTAATTGCCAATTGCATCCCAAGACAGATACCTAAAAATGGTACCTTACTTTCTCTAGCAAATTGAATAGCCTTGATTTTCCCTTCTGTTCCTCTTTTACCGAAACCACCCGGTATTAATATTGCGTCCATCTTTTTTAAAGAAGCCACTCCCTTCTTTTGAATATCCTCAGAATCAAAAAAATGAATATTAATTTTAGCGTTGTTGTGAATACCGGCATGAATTAGAGCCTCAGTAAGTGATTTGTAAGATTCTGTTAAGTCTATATATTTACCAACGAAGGCTAAATTAATAATTTGAGTTGATTGATCAAGTAATTTAGTTATTTTCTCCCATTGTTTTAAATTTGCTCTTTTAGGCTTTATATTTAGTTTTTCACAAACAATTTGATCAATCAGTTGTTTATGAAGCATTACAGGGATTCGATAAATAGAGTCTGAATCAACAACCGATATGACAGCCTTTTTTGGTACATTTGTAAAAAGTGCTATCTTATCTTTTTCTTCCCGAGGTAATTTCTTTTCTGATCTACATAAAAGAATATCAGGCTGAATTCCAATCTCTCTTAATTCTTTAACAGAATGCTGGGTAGGTTTTGTTTTAAGTTCACCTGCAGCAGAAAGCCAAGGCAGTAATGTCAAATGGATATAACAAGTATTTTGTTTTCCTTCCTCAAATCCCATTTGTCTTATAGCTTCTAAAAAAGGGAGGGATTCAATATCTCCAACTGTACCGCCAACCTCAACAATAACAATATCTGCATCATTTGCTCCATCACGTATGTTAGATTTTATTTGATCAGTGATATGAGGGATTACTTGAACAGTCTTACCCAGGTATTCTCCGCGTCGCTCTTTTTTAATAACGGCATCATAGACCTGCCCAGTTGTAAAATTATTTTTTTTGGTCATCTTTGAGGATACAAATCTCTCATAATGCCCAAGATCAAGATCAGTTTCTGCCCCATCTTCCGTTACAAAAACCTCTCCATGTTGAAAAGGGCTCATTGTCCCTGGATCAACATTAATATATGGGTCTAATTTGATTATTGTGACTTTTAAATTTCGAGATTCTAAAATTGCGCCAAGACTTGCCGCAGATATACCCTTTCCAAGAGATGAAACGACGCCGCCTGTGATAAATACATATTTCGTCATTTAATTAAATTTGCAAAAGGGTTGCTGACGGGTAATCATTTTACTTTAAAGAGCTTAACCTAACAATGAAATCTTTAATCTTTTAACTGGCGACCATATGAATTAAATCGACTCAAAACTTCATCCATCTCTTTTTTACTGAGTAATTTCGGTTTGCCAATTTTTTTTGCCTCTACAAATAACCTAGCTAAATGTTCAACTTCTTCTGCAATATTATATGCCTCATTTAAATCCCTCCCCATTGTCACAAGGCCATGATTTGATAATAAGCATGCTTTTCTATTATGAATTGCCTGTAAGATATTTATTGATAATTCCTTTGTTCCAAACATTGCGTATGGAGCACAACGGATTGAATCACCTCCAGCAATAGCAATCATATAGTGGAATGCTGGAATATCTTGCCCTAAAACACTTAAAGTACTTGCGAAGACTGAATGGGTATGGACGACTGCGTTCATTTCTGGATATTTCTCTAAAATTGCCTGATGAAATTGCCATTCGCTTGATGGTTGAAATTTGCTTTCTGATTGAGAAGTGCTATCTAAAAAATTCATTCTTACCATCATGTCTGCGGTTAAATTTGAGCTATCAACGCCTGTTGGGGTAATTAAAAAACCATCCCGATCTCGACAACTACAATTACCCGTTGCCCCATGATTTAATCCAGCTCGCAAAAGCCTATTTGTGATTTCAAGAAGATCCTCTCGCAGGTTTATCATAAATTTATAATTTCTTTAATTTCATTTGTGTCAAAAACACCTTTTTCACATATAAACTTAGATACATACTCTTTTGGAGTGATGTCGAAAGCTGGGTTATATGCTGGTGAATTACCTATATTTATTTCAATTATATTCCCCATTTTATCTATACCTTTCATTGTCATTACCTCTTTTGCATCTCGGCACTCAATTTCAAAATTACGACTCTCTCCAATGAAATTCTTATCTATAGTACTCAAAGGAGCAGCTACATAAAAGGGGATATTATTTTCCTTAGCCACCACGGCTTTTAAATAAGTACCTATCTTGTTACAAACTTGCCCATCCATGGCAATTCTGTCAGCACCCACTATTACAAAATCTACTAAGCCCTCCTTCATTAATAAGCCCCCTGCATTATCTGTTACAACTGTATGTTTTATTTTATATTGTTCTAATTCCCAAGCAGTAAGGCTCATCCCCTGATTTCTTGGTCGTGTTTCACCAACCCAAACATGAACATCAAAGCCTTCATTAAATAATTTAAAAATTGGGCTTAAGGCAGTTCCATGATCCACCGTTGCAAGCCAACCCGCATTACAATGCGTTAAAATATTAATTGGTTTTTTATTATGTACCTTTATTAAATTATATCCATGAAGCCCAATTGAGATGTTCTTTTCAATGTCCTCATTTGCCAATGTATCTGCAAGATCCCAACCCAGCTCTTTTCTTTGTTCAGGGGCTATACTTATTAACCTGTCAAATATTTGATTAACAGCCCAGGATAAGTTTACGGCCGTAGGTCTGGCGTTTATCAAACTCTCCTTACATTCTTAAGAAATTTGTTTGAGGTATCAAAATTCATTGAAAGTGCAAAACCATAGGCAGCTGTAACACCAATTAATGGGGCACCTCTAACTTGCATAAATTTTATTGCCCTTACAACCTCTTGCAAAGTCCTCAGATGAATTATTTTAAATTCAAAGGGAAGTAGTGGTCTGATCAATTATTTTTACATAAGAGCGATCTTCAGAGGCCTCTATGGATCTATAATTATTTGAGCCTACCAACATATTAATTTCTCCTTAATATACACATCTAAACAGTCCACAAAATCTGTGGATAAGATTGTGCATTAATTAGTATTAAAAATGCAACCTCTGAATTTTAAAGGATTTTTTTCAATCGCTTAAATATTGAACTAAAAAAAAACCTTTATAAATCAATGGTTTATTGTATCCCATTGAGATTATTAACTTTTTTATGATAAGTTAAAGTAACTCATTAGGTCATGTGTATAACTTACTTAATTTCGGCAGTGCCTCAATAGTATTTTGTTTTAAAATGCCCCCTAATTCTCTAGCGTCTACGCCCCTCAAATGGCAAAGAACTTGTGATATTTTTTCCAGTTGAGCGGGTTCATTTGGACACTCATTCTCTACCCAAGCTGGCTTCATATCTGGAGAATCTGTCTCAAGAACAATAGACTCTAAAGGAAGGTTTTGTGCTAAAGACCTAATATGTTTTGCTCTTTCATATGAAATGACGCCACCAAATCCTAGTTTAAATCCTAATTTTATGAGTTGATCTGCTTGCTGAAAGCTTCCATTGAATGCATGAATGATGCCTCCCTTAATTTTTCTTTTTCTTATAAGTTGTGTTGCACGATCTATCATTCCTCTTGCGTGAACAATAATTGGAAGATCATGTTTTTCTGCTAAATCCAATTGAGCTTGAAATACTTCATCTTGAATATTTAATTGAGACTCTCCTGAGAATTTATCCAACCCAATTTCGCCAACCGCAATTGCATCATGCTCAATCAATAAAAATGATAGTTTTTTTAAGTCATCTTCACTAATATTTTGAGCAAAAAAAGGATGAAACCCTAATGCAAAAAAACACATATCAAACCGATTACATATTTTAATAACTTCATCAATGTTTGATGGACATGTTGAAGGAACAACAATACCCTCAATATTACATTCTTTACTAAGCTTGATTACCTTTTGAATATCTTTTGATAAGACTGGTTGATCAAGATGGCAGTGCGTATCAATCCAAGTCATTTTTATATAGATTCAAGAGTGATTCTTATATCAGAGCCAATACTTCTAATATCTTTATAAGAAAAATTTATTCTTTGTTTCATGGTTTTTATTTGTGTTAATTTAATAAGGTTGTTCGCCTCAGAACCTAATAAAACTGGCGCTATATAGATAATTAAATCATTAAAAAAACCAGATTCTATCATTGCGCCAGACAAAGTTGGCCCNGCCTCTACCAATAAATTATTTATGCCANATTCATTAAAATATGAAATTACGTAAGATAAATCTATTCGATNATTTTTTTGTGGNATTTGTATTAACTTTGCTTTTATATTTTTAAGCTTACTTAAATTGTTGTTTGGGTCATCTCCATAAACTACAAAAACATTTTCCTGTTGTAATATCTCAAGGTTNGATTTAATAGATAGNTGNCTATCTAANATAAATCTTTTTGGCTGCTTATCATGATTCCTGCCTCTAACATTTAACTTTGGGTTATCACTATTGACTGTTCCAACTCCAGATAAAATTGCACAAGAGTGAGCACGAAGTTTTTGTACATCATCTCTTGAATGTTCTGAAGTAATCCACTTACTTTCTCCAGTCTTAAGGCTCGTATTGCCGTCTAACGAGCTTGCTATTTTAATTTTGATGTATGGTTTTTTTTCTTTCATACGATGAAAAAAACCTTGATTAAGAGCAATCGCCTCATTTTCAAGGATACCTAAGTCTACCTCAACATTGTTTGATTTAAGGTATTCTATTCCCCTTCCAGACACTAGGGGATTATTGTCTTTACAGGAAATAAAAACTTTTTTAATGCCTGACTTTACAATTAATTCTGCGCAGGGTGGTGTCTTTCCATGATGGTTGCAGGGCTCCAATGTAACGAATAGGTACGCATCTTTTGCTAAGCTTCCAGCTTCATTAATAGCAATCACCTCTGCGTGATCATCACCTGCCTGTGCATGGTATCCTTGCCCTATTATTTGATCATCCTTTACAAGAACTGCTCCTACACATGGATTAGGTGAGACAAAACCGAGCCCTTTTTTTGCTAGATTAAGTGCTTCACGCATATAAAAAAAATTGTTGTTTGAGTTTTTATCCAAGGTCTTTGATTGCAGCGTGAAAGTCTTCAGGGTCTGAAAAGCTCTTATACACCGATGCAAATCTAATATAAGCGACTTTATCGAGTTTTTTTAATGCTCTCATAACCTCTTCGCCAATATCCCTAGAATTAATTTCTCTCTCTCCAAAAGACATTATTTTTGCAATAATTTCTTCAATGGCCTGATCAATGTACTCTATTGGAACGGGTCTTTTGTGAAGGGCTCTAGAAAAAGAATGTAAAAGTTTTTCGCGGACAAAGTCTTCTCTTTTACCATCTTGCTTTATAACAGAAGGTAAAGAGAGCTCTATGTACTCGTAGGTCGTAAATCTCTTATCACAACTAGCACAGGTTCTTCGACGCCTTATGGATACTCCATCCCTAATTACACGTGAATCTATTACTTGCGTATCATCAGCCTTGCAGAAAGGACATTTCACTTTAAATTAATTTCCATATACAGGGAATGCTTTAGTAAGTTCGCCTACTTTAGCCTTAACTTTTATCAAATTACTTTGGTTATCAGGATCATCTAGGACATCTGCAATAAAATTACCAACTAAAGAAGCTTCTTTTTCCATAAAACCTCTTGATGTAATGGCAGGTGAACCAATACGAATTCCTGAGGTGACGAATGGGCTCTCGGGATCATTCGGTATAGAGTTCTTATTTACTGTTATGTGAGCTTGGCCTAAAACGAGATCTGCTTTTTTTCCAGTTAGGTTTTTTGGGATTAGATCGATGAGAAAAACATGCGACTCTGTTCTCCCCGAAACAATCCTATAACCCCTGCTCTGTAAAGCCTCAACCATTGCTTGTGCATTTTTTACAACTTGTTTCTGATATTCTTTAAATTCTGGTTTGAGAGCTTCAGCAAAAGCTACTGCTTTAGCAGCGATCACATGCATTAAAGGGCCTCCTTGTAATCCTGGAAAAACGTAAGAATTAATAATTTTTTCATACTCTGGCTTTGCAAGGATGAATCCTCCTCTGGGACCTCTTAAAGACTTATGTGTGGTTGAGGTAACAAAGTCAGCATAAGGTGTTGGATTAGGATAGGCACCGCCTGCGACTAAACCTGAATAATGAGCAACATCCACCATAAAAAGAGCCCCTACTTTTTTTGCGATATGACTCATTCTCTCCCAATCAAATTTAAGAGAATACGCTGAAGCTCCACCAATGATCAATTTAGGCTTTGATTTTATTGCAAGTTTTTCCATTTCATCATAATCAATCACCTCTTCCTCATTTAATCCATATGGAATTATGTTAAACAATTTTCCAGAAAGATTAGCAGGAGAGCCGTGAGTTAGATGGCCACCATGCCCAAGATTCATTCCCATTATGGTATCTCCAGGCTTTAGCATTGCAAAATACACTGCTTGATTTGCTTGACTACCAGAATGAGGCTGAACATTGGCATACTCTGCTCCGTATAGCTCTTTTAATCTATCTATAGCTAGCCTCTCTACCTCATCGATATACTCACAGCCGCCATAAAATCTTTTTCCTATATAACCCTCAGCATATTTATTTGTAAGTTGAGAGCCTTGAGCTTCCATAACAGCAGGTAATGTATAATTTTCTGAAGCAATTAATTCAATATGCTCTTCTTGCCTTTTGTTTTCATTAATTACTTGCTGCCAAATTTCTGGATCTAAATTTGCTAGGCTATCTGATCTTTTAAACATACATTGCTCTTCTTTAAATTGTTAATCTCTATTTTATCATGACACTCAACAAAATATGTCTGTAAATAGCCCCCTATAATTAAACAAATACACTCATTACATAAGTTATAATTTGTCTATTCATTCAATTAAAGTTAAAGGAAAATTAATGCTTTGGACAGATACGCTTGAAATAGCTGAAAAACTTTTTGACACCCTGCCCGATGTAGATCCAAAAACAATCAGATTTACAGACTTAAGACAATGGATTTTGGATTTAGATGACTTTAACGATGATCCAAATAAGTGTGGCGAAAGAATTCTAGAGGCCATTCAGCTTGCATGGATAGATGAATATGAATGAAGAGGCGTTGCCTAACAAGAATATATTTAAGGCATATGATATTCGCGGTGTTGTTAATCAAGACTTAACAACACCCATCGTAAAAAAAATTGGCCAAGCTATTGGTTCAATGGCGTTATCACAGAAGCAAGAAAATATATGTGTTGGTTATGACGGTAGATTATCAAGTCCACAGCTAGCAAGGGAGTTAATAAATGGGATATTGTCTACCGGAATTGATGTAACTAATATTGGTCTATGCACAACCCCCATGCTTTACTTTAGCAACTATCATCTCTCTACAGGGACAGGTGTGATGATCACCGGTAGCCATAATCCTCCTGAATACAATGGCTTTAAGATAGTTATCAATGAAAAAACACTTTCTTCTGATGAAATTCAACATCTTTATAAAATAATTCTAAATTCAAGCTATCAAAATGGAAAAGGGCAAGAAAAATCTCTAAGTGTAAAAAATGATTACCTTAAAAAGATATCCAGTTCTATAAAATTAAAAAGGCCCATGAAAATTGCCATTGATTGTGGGAATGGTGCAGGAGGAGTATGTGCCCAAGAATTATTTGAAAATCTAGGGGTTGATGTTGAAGCAATATTTTGTGATGTAGATGGTAATTTTCCAAATCATCATCCTGATCCTAGTGACCCCAAAAATTTTCAGGATTTAAAGAGAATACTCAAAGAGGGAAATAGTGAATTAGGCTTAGCATTTGATGGGGATGCAGATCGATTAGGGGTAATAACTAAAGATGGAGAAATAATTTTTCCAGATAGGCAATTACTGTTATTTTCAGAGGCTGTCTTAAAAAAAAATCCGGGTTCATCAGTGATATTTGATGTTAAATCTTCTCGGCATTTATTCTCATGGATTCGTCAAAGGGGCGGAAAGCCAATCATATGGAAAACAGGTCATTCATTGATAAAACAAAAGATGAAAGAAATCAATGCTTCATTGGCTGGTGAAATGAGTGGGCATACTTTTTTTAATGATAAGTGGTATGGTTTTGACGATGGAATCTACGCAGCAGCTCGATTACTAGAAATTTTAAGTGAATTTAAAGATCCTTCAAAAATTTTAAAAGACCTTCCTAAAAGTTTCAGCACACCGGAATTAAACATAAAACTCAAGGAGGGCGAGCAGCATACTATAATTTCCAAGCTTCAAGAAACAGCAGAATTTCCTGAAGCAATAGATATCATTAAAATTGATGGATTAAGGATTGAATATACTGATGGATTTGGCTTAATGAGAGCTTCTAATACCACACCTGTTATCGTTTTAAGATTTGAAGCTGAGAGCAAGGAGAAATTAAAATCAATTCAGGATGAGTTTAAATTGAAACTAATAGAATATATTCCTCCAGAGAATATCCCCTTCTAAAATATACTCTTGATCAACATAATTTTTTTGAGCATTCTATTTCAATTTTACTACAGCCTAAATTTAGAAATAATCCATTAACTGTAGAGGGCATAACTTGCTCCCATTTGAATGGACGGCCTTTAGAAAAAACCACCTTACCTTTGGCCATAGACTTTTCATATAGTGAATAAGCTAAAATTCTCATATTTTTGGATTGACAATTAATTTCAACAAGACTTTTGATTGACTGATACTTAATCTTTTTTGTGGCTTGAATGTTTCTATAATCTGTTAGAGTCCACATTCTTAACCTTTCAGAACTGCCTCGAATATTTTCTAAATCAATAAAATATGCAATATCCATAGCTTCGTTTTGATTAAGCTTAATCCACCCAGCAAATGCTGAAGAGCAAAAGAAAAGAAGTGAGAAATAAAGAAAAATTTTCATCTAATCATTCTATAACAAATAAAAAAAGCCCGATATAAAATCGGGCTTTTAGGTAAACAAATAAATAATTACTTGTTCATTACGTACATGGTTACTTCAAAACCAAAACGCATTTCTGTAGCAGCTGGTTTAGTCCACATAATATTTCTCCTTAAAGAAAAGTTTAAATTAAGACTTGGTTAAACATAAAGGGCAATTGCATTGCCAATTATGAAATAACCAATCGGTAATTTCTGTATCTTTAACAACTTCAAATTTCATAAGAAATTATTTATTGCAAACATACATAGTTACTTCAAAACCAAAACGCATTTCAGTCGCTTGAGGTTGTGTCCACATAGTATTTCTCCTTTTTTATGTTAATAATAATATTAAACATAAAGCAGATCATTGGAGATGCGAAAATTTCTTTTCACAAGGTCCAACTTGAGATTTACA
>JGI20157J14317_10001344_pt1 | contig 22980 bp, 20 predicted proteins | sample COG_07_FD_14317 | JGI IMG/M metagenome (IMG submission 14317)
AGCAAAGCAACAAATTGGTAATATTAAAATTAACCATAAGAAAGAATCATAATTCAGATGAAAATCTCCGGTAAAAACAAATAAGATAGCTCCAATAATTCCTATTAAACATCTAATTGGTTCACTTATATCTTCTTTGGACTTAAAACATATACATACCATTATACAAAATATAATACCAGATAATAATCCAAATATTGGACATAGAATATTATCTTGACTAGAATTACCATAACAAATAGAAGTTGGAACAATCATTCCGATAAAAATACAGCCTAAGAAATAACTTAAAATATTAAATCCAAAATGTATTAAGTGACATACTTCATTTGATTTGTTTCTAAATTAATTACAATTTCTTCTGGTTGTGAATGTATAACTATTTCAATCACTTCTGTTCTACAGACAGGGCACTTATTTTCTCTTTTTTTGCATTGATTTAAACAATTTTTGCAAATATACCAAGAATTATTTTTGCAGATATCACATGGATAATTAAGTAATTTTAAATCATTAGATAAACAAATTGCACAAATTTTTTTATCTAATGGTTCTATTTTTGTATTATTAATTTTTTTTTTATATAAAGAATTCATAATATAATTGACATTTTAAATCATATATATACATTAATAAAATAATATTTTTCAAATTTTTTATTCTGTTTTTGATATAAATTCTTTAATTTCCTCTTTCTTAAAGAAATCAGGAATCATATTATTAACTCTATTAAATTTACTAGGAATTGATAATTCTAATTGATTTGATAAGCTTGTACAAAAATGAACTGAATTATTTTTTATTACATCAAATGATTTTGTATTAAATTCATTTTTTAAATTTGTTAAAATATTATAATAGTCATAATATGATTTATTGGTTGACCCTAAATAAATTGTTTCTCTATAGGGATAATCAGAATTAGATTTAGGAGAAACTGTAAAAATACCATCTACATTATTGAAACTATATTCGGTTCCATAGATTTCAATACCTAAATGATAAAATCCTAAACCTAAGAAATCAGTTAATTTGTTTATATTATGATAGTCATAAACATTCAAATAAATATGCTGTGACATATAAAAATTTTTATATTTAATATAAAGTAATAAATTAATTTTCTTTTTTATGCATTATCTTTTTATTAAAGATAAATAAGTAATTTAAATACAAATAGGTTGCTCCAAAACTGATTAACATACCTAGAAATATTTTATAAGTCATTAGAAAAACTATCATGTATTTGATACTACTAATTCCTAAAAATAAAATTTTTTGTAGAAAAGGTATCATTAAATTATTATACACATATGACATTTGTTCTAAAGTTACTTTCAAAGTAAAAACTGAAGTATAACACAAAAAGAAAATTGTATACCACATTCTATTAATTTGTACTCTTCTATCAATACACTTTTGTCTTAAATTGATAATTCTTTTGGCAATTTTTCCTTCTTTTTCTTTTTCTTCATTTTCCATATCATCAATCTGTTTAATGTATTCTTCTCCTTGTTCATTCAAGTCTTCAATCTCATTTTTTAATAAGCTATTTTCTGTTACCTGTTTAGTGTATTTGTCATCTGCTAACAAATAGAGAATATATAATTGGTACAATTCTTTATGATCTATAATTTTAAAACTTTCTTTCTTAAAATTTAAATATAAATATGATTCTATATTAAAATTACTATCAACTTGATTCAAATCAAAATCAGGTAAATCTTTGTATTTATCTTTTAAGATTTCGTACAAATTTTCTAAACCTTCTTTTTTTGATTTATCTTTTGCTAATTGTCTACCTAAAGATAACAAACTGTTATGGGTTTGAAATTTACACTCAGCTTCTGCTTCTTCTTTTGAGAGATAAACCTTTGATGTAGGTTTATCTGAATCAGAGTTTTCTTCAGCAGAATTTGTACTATCTGCTGTAGAATTTGTACTATCTGCTGTAGAATTTGTACTATCTGCTGTAGAATTTGTACTATCTGCTGTAGAATTAAAATTTATAGATCCTTCTACAACAATGGGTTGTTCTATTGTTTGTTTTTCTTCAGAATCATTAAAATCGGAATTATTATCATTCAAATTATCAGACATTATCTTAATTTTATATAATTATTTTTATTCCTTAATTAGTGATAATCTTATTTTTTCAATTTTATTTAGTATTTTGACACATCCTTTAAATAAGCCAGATGTCCAACTTAATGTATGATGGTGTGTCATATATTCTCCTTTTTTAGTACATGTTTGATAATCAGATAAAGAACAAGATTCGAAAAATGTTTCGGGTAAGATTAGTACTGTATTAGTTTTAAATTCATCAATCATTTGATGAAAAAATATAGGACCAGTAGATTGCATAATATACAAGTCATGATTTTGGTAAAATTCTTTATTTTGATAATTTTTAAGTTTATTTAAAAGTAATAATAATATTGGGTGTCTTGGTTTAGAAAAAATTATTCCATTATTAACAATTTTTAAATAAGGTATAATTTCCATTTGACTACAAACTAAATCATAGTTTTTAAATTCTTTTATTAGATATAAATTTTTAAAAGATTTATGACAAATTGTATCCATATCTACATAAAAACCACCATAATGATACAAGATTAAATATTTAGCCATATCTATTTTTTGAATCATGTAAGGATAATTATCTATTATTTTTTTTAAAGTTGGATAATTAAACTTTATCAAATCATAGATTTTGTTTTTATCCCAATACATAATTTTCCAGTCTGGATGATGATTTATCCAAGATTCTTTAAACCTCTTATATTTTTCAGGTAATTTATCCATACCTTGCCACCAAATTTGATGTATTATTCTTGGAATTTTATTCATTATAATATTTCTAGAAATTAATTATTATAATAAACTTAAAGATAAAAGTATAATTTTATATAAATAAAAAATGTCAGTAACCGAAATAGTAAATAATTTTAATTGTCAAGCCGATGATTTAATGGCTCAGATGTATTCTTGTAGTCAGGATTATGACATTAAAGTTTATCATGATATGTTTAAAAAGCTAAAAAGATTTAATGCAACAAAAGCTATAGAACAATTCATTATTTATGTATTGCCTTTTAAAGAAAAAATTTATGATGATGATGAAACATTTTTCTTACAAAAATCTGGTGAAGAATTAACTGGTGATACATCTGAAAAAACATTAATGCAATCTTTGAAATTTAAAGATCTGTGGCAAACTTTGTCATATGATAGTAAAAATAATATTTTTAAATTCTTTAAGGTAATGGTTTATTTTGCTGAAGAATATATTAAAATTAAATATCAGACTGTTAATTGTTAAAAGCTCCATTATGACAACTTTCACTTGTTTTTTATCTAAAATAATACCTGTTTAATTGCAAGCTACTTGACCACATCTTTCACAACTTTCACCTGTCCAGCCGTTTTTACATTCACATGTACCTGTATCTAAATTGAATGTACCTCTACCATTACAACAATTTTTAGAATCTGATTTTGGATTATAACATTCACCTTCTATGTTATAACTTATAGTTTCTTGTTTGTCTACTTTAGTTAAATTATAAACTTTTTTAAGTTTTTCATCTTCATAAACATTATCAATATAAGTTTTATTTGCAAAATATAATTTATTTATTTCTTCAATATTTTGTTCTTTAATAACAGTGTTTTCATCAAATTGATTTTCAGTGTACCATTTAAAATTCTTTCTTGTTTCCCATAATTTAGGTGCTGTATCCGGATCTAAGAAAATATTACTAATCGTTCCTAAAGCTGCTGGTTTAATTAATGAGATTGTTCTTTGTCCAACAGATTTTTTACAAATAGGTGTTTCGGAAGTACATGGATTGAATAGTTTATTTATTTTATTTTTCATATAATTAATTTGATCGGAAGATATTTTTTGAAATAAATAATCTTCTTCTTTAGATAACAAATAATCTTCTTCTTCAACTCTTTTATAAAAATTTTCAGACTCATTATTTTTAATCATATTTAAAAAATCTTGAGCTTTTTGTTTTTCTTTTTGATAATTATTAGCTATAATATTCAAATTGATTGTATCTTTTTCTTCAATTTGATCTGATCTTCTCATTTCATGTAAATTTTTATATCTATTTTCATCAAAAGATCTAAAATTAAATACATCATCTTTAAAGAAATAAGTACCATTGTGATCTTTAATGACTAAACCCTTTTTAATCATATCAAAATTAAATGCTAACTTACCTAAAAAATAATCTAAGTCGGAAGCTATTAAATTATTTTCAAAACCTGCATCTTGAAATGCTCTCCATGCATTGTCTTCTTCTGATGATCTTCCAGGAAATGTAGCATGAAAGTCTTGAAGTTTTTTAATTTCTTTTTCTGAATTTTCTAATAACTTTTGATTCATTTCTTTTAAATCATCAAAATTTAGATTATTCAAATTAAATTTAGTAACGTCAAATTTATTCTTATCAAATTGTCTAATTAAGGTAAGGAATTTATATCTATCAATATCAAATGGAGGATTAAAGAATTTGAATACTTTTCTTGGCTTCATACCTCTATCAAATAATTCAACATTTTCTATATTTACATTAATATTTTTTAGTGCTAATGTTAACCAACTTTCTTTCTCTTTTTTTGGTTCTAAAGTATAATCAAATTTTGCTTTATGAGCTAAATAACATTTTTTATTTTGATAAAGACCTAAACCTAAATCATATTTGAAGGTACAATAAAATTCATTATCTAATTCACTGGGTTTTCTACAATTATTATCATTATATAAATAAGATTCTATAGATCCATCATGATTGGGTATTAAAGTACAAAATGCTGGAAAATCTTTAATCTCCGGAATTTCTACTTTTAATTCAATTTGAGAACTATATTCTATTTTTCCATTGGGATTATCTTTTATTACTGGAAAAATATCCAAGATATAAATAATTTTATCACCAGGATAAACCGTGTCAATAAAAAATCTATCCATGTGAGCATCTCTGGTTCTACTTTCTACATCTTCAGCTTCTGCTTCAGCTTTTCTTTGTTCTTCAATATATTTTTCGAATTTTTTTATTTCATTTTTATACAAATCAAAACTTATTGCATTATTTTCATCCATTTTTGCAAAACCTTCATAAATTACTTTAAAATTATCAGGTATAGGAATCTTTGCATTATTTTTCAAGTAATTATAATAATCTAAATCTTGTTTGTACATATTTTTATATTTTTCATTTTCAAAATACTCTTCTTCAGCCTTTTGAATATCTGATTTTTCTTCTTCTAAATTAGTTTCTTGATCTTGATCTTGATCTTTATCTAAATTAGGATCTTGAACTTTTTCTTCAATAACTATAGATTCAGATCTATCTAAAATTTTTTCTGATTTACCATTCTTTATTTTAATAATATTATATTTATAACCAAATATTGGTTCACCAATATCTACACCACTTGGATTAGTCCATGATAAAACTAAATCAAATATTATTTTTTTTTGTTCCATTATTTTAATAAAATTTGGATTTAAAATAAAATTTTGTTGTAAAGAAGCACCAATTATTTTTTGATAAGTATTAATAACATTTGTAATAAATTCTTCAGATTTATAAACCTCTTTAATACCTGAAACATCTGTAATGATCATATCCTGTTTGGAAACAAATTCACATTTGAAATCTATTTTATTTGTTGGTAAATTTATTTTGAATTCTTTACTCGGTAATGATATTTTATAAATATTAGTTTCCAAAAACAATTTAGATTGATAACTTTGTGGGACTAAAGAATAAGGGAAACTTTCCATATTAAAAATTATTGTATTATCTATATCTGTATTAATTTTTGTAATAGACGATTTATTAGAATTTATTCTTTTTTTTTCTTGATTATGATCTATCTCAAGATAAATATTATCAAATGAAATCATTTTATTCGCTTCTCTATCTTTAATACCTTGAGGTATTTTTATTTTAATAATCATAGAATTAATTTTTTCATCATATTTAATTTGATTAATATCTAACTCGACTTTATCACCATTAAAAATTTCATAACAATTGGCCCCATTCCAAGTATAACCCATTTCAATACAAGTTTTTTTAATTTGTTCAGATGATGGGGGGCCACATTCAACTTCATTAACTTGAACTTTTGTAAATTCTAATCCTGATGTTAAATCTTTAAATTTATCTTCTTGAGTACAATCTACTTTACCTCCACATTTATCTGTACTATAAACATAATGATTATTTTCTATAAAATTACAATAAAAAGAATTAACTGCTATAAAAGTATTTTTTAAAAAAGGTACTCGACTCATAATTTCATTAAATTTTTTATGATCACTACTTTTTAACATTTTAAGACCAATAATAAAAAGAACAAATAATATAATAACTCCTAATAATATACGTTTTCTAGTTGTCCTAGACATTTATAATATAGAAAAATATTAATTTTTTTTAAAATAAATTTTAAAGAGTTGTAAAATTGTTATCTTGATCTAATAGATAAGCTTTTTCATCACCAAGATTGTAAATAAGAGCTATTTCGTCATCACATACTTCATCAATTACATCTTTAAGATTATCTAATGAATTTTTAAAATAATTGTAAGTAAAAATATTAGTATTTGATCTACTCTTGGGTAATTCTCTTTCCAAATTTATAATAGTTCTACACAAAGGACAAGAATTTTTGCTTTTTCTCCACTTATTTAAACAAGAATTATGAAAAACATGATCACAATTCGTTATTGATAAACTACAAATATTGTCCATTTTATCCATACATACTGGACAATCATCAGTATGTGCTAACATACCGCTTTTTACTTTTTTCCCTAGGTTTGCTAGTTTTTCTATCTTTGTCAATTTTTGTTTTTTTCTCTGCGAGCTATAGCAAAAATATATCTTGTCTATTAAAATAATACTTATGAATAATATAGTTAAATATGGATAAGAATATTCCTTTGGAGCAATCGCAAATTGAATCAATCCGCTAATTTCGATTAGTATTAAGAACAATAAAGTTATTTTTAAATCCATTATTTTATTTATAATTAGTGTGAATAAGCTTTAACATTATATAATAATTTCAATTTTTTAAAAAATTGAAAATAAATTTAAATAAAGTTGATTTATTTAAGGGATTTACAATTATAATGGCTATTGTTCTGAATAACTTTAATAATAATTTTGCTAATCATGATAATTGGCAAAATATGGTGGATAACTTTAATGTTAACCATCCTAATCAACCTGATTGGTTCTATGTGATTTTCAACAACTTTGTTAATCACTTACATTTACATAATTATCATGTTGGTCAAATTTATCCTGATAATCTAAACATCTTGTTTATAAATTGGATCAACAATTTAAATGTTCCTAATTATTTTGTAGAACTTGAATTAGATAATGTCTTGATAAATTATAATAACTATAATAATGTTATGGAAATCTTCAACGTTCTAAATAATGATAATAGGGATACCCTTTTTGATTTGGTTAATCAATTGATTAATTTTCAGGGAATTATAAATAATAATCCTAATTTGAATAATAATAATAATAATAATAATAATCATGATTTGAATAATAATAATAATCCTGATTTGATTAATAATGATTTATCGAATAATAATAATATTAATCTTTTTGATTTTGTTCAAGTTATTTTGAACCAAGATATTAATAATAATGATAATCAGATTATAAATGAACCTATAATGGATATTGCTGGTAATATTATTCCTAATAATGTTATCAATAATGAAGTCAATTTTGAAAACATTTTCGATGATGATCAACACGCAGAAATTCCTTTGGAAATTCAACAAGCAGAAATTCCTTTGGCAATTCAACAAGCAGAAAATCCTTTGGAAATTCAACAAGCAGAAATTCCTTTGGCAATTCAACAAGCAGAAATTCCTTTGGCAATTCAACAAGCAGAAATTCCTTTGGCAATTCAACAAGCAGAAAGGGATGATGTGTGTTCTGTTTGTATTACTAATATTGAAGTAGGAGAAGAATGTATAATTACTCATTGTAATCATATGTTCCATCATGGATGTATCAATCCTTGGTTAGCAAGACATCATAACTGTCCTAACTGTAGGACTCACCTTTAAAGTTAATGCGTTTGGTTCTAATAATTTTCTATATAATATTAATGGGCGTCAATAAAATACAAATAACTTTAATAGCACTATTTAATGCTATTTCAGCTATTTATTCCTATATTTGTTTGTCTAATTATGGGATTGTTTATCATTCATTTAATTCAGATCCAAGTAAAGTATGGTTGTCATTAATATTGATGAGTGGAATGACAGGATTAGTTACACTTTACTTTACATTAATGGTAATTTATGATATTATTTGTACCTGTTTAACAGGTGATAACTCGAATCAAAAACAAAGTTTTTCATTATGTAGTTGTTTTTTTTTAATATTATATTTTGCATGTTTTATTTGGGGTTTTAGCTTATATACTACTGTTTCCGAATCTGTTAAAAATTTAATAATTTGGAAAGCTTTTGTTTTTCAACTCTTTACTCCAGTAACAATTGCAGGTATATGTATTTTGTTTTTTATTTACAGATTATGTTTTTTATCTAAAAAAGAGCAAAATTATGATTATCAAAATTATAATGATAAAGAAAATTTAGTTTAAATATTTATTTAAAATATTTAAATAAATTAATTAAAAATCTTGACCTGATGCATATTGTTGTGTCCATTGGAGAGCATTAGTGTCATGTAATTTTTTATTAGTTTTTAGTAAATCTGCAATTTCAGGAACTAAAGGATCATCTGGATTTGGATCTGACATTAAAGAACAGATTGAAAGCAAAACTTTACTTATAGTTAAAGCTGGACTCCATTGTTTATTAAGGATATCTAGACAAATTCCACCTCTAGAATTTATATTACAATGATAAATTTTAGTTTTAAAATAAATCTTAGGTGGTTTAAATGGATAATTATCAGGAAAAGTTATATCTAGGAAGAATAAACCACCATGATAAGGAGTGTCTGCCGGTCCAAAAATTGTTCCTTGCCAATGCATCAAATTATCACCAGAAGGACCAGCTGTGCAATGTGCCAGAGGATTTTTTTGTAAATCTTTTAATTCAATTGTAATTCTTTTTTGAGCCATAATTATTTATTATTAATATTTAATACCTTTAAATATTAATAATAATTAATCAATTTTTTTTTATTAATTTATTCGTCTTTTTTGTCTTCTTCGTCATCATCATTATAGACATTTGAAGAAGGTAAGTAATTTAAGGCAGGTAATTCACCTTTACATAAATAATAGATGGCAGCTAAGCCTAATGCAATTTTAGCGTTATCGTTCATTTTTTTTTCTTTTTTAAATTATAATAATATTTTATTTTTTATAAGGGTGATATCTATCATCTAATCTAATCAATTTCATCAATTTGAGGCTCTACATTTGGTTGATGTTGTCCTTGTTGCTCTCCTGGTTGTTCTCCTTGTCCTTGTTGTCCTTGTTCTCCTTGTCCTTGTTGTTGTCCTTGTTGATAAGCCTTTTGTACTATAGTATTGCAAAATGATTCTACTTCAGATAGTTTAGATTTATATTCATCAGATGATCTATTTTCAGAATCCATCCATTCTAAAGCATCATTAACAGTTTTTTCTAGTTGAGAAACTTCTTCTGAAGACAAAGCTGATTTCATTTGATCATTACCAAGAACACTATTTTTGATATTGTAACAATAACTTTCAAGTTTATTTTTGGCTTCAACACCTTCTCTAACTTTTTGATCATCATCTTTAAATTTTTCAGCTTCAGATACCATTCTTTCAATATCATTTTTGCTCAATCTATTACTATCATTAGTAATAGTAATTTTTTGTGTTTTACCTGTTGATTTTTCAACAGATGATACATTTAAAATACCATTAGCATCAATATCGTAAGTGATTTCAATTTGCGGAGTACCTCTAGGCATTGGAGGAATACCTGTTAGCTGAAATTCACCTAGTTTATTATTATCAGCTGTTCTAGTTCTTTCACCTTCATAAATTTGAATTGTAACACCTGGTTGATTATCAACAGCTGTAGAGAAAGTGTCAGATTTTTTAGTAGGAACAGTTGTTCCTCTAGGAATTAGAACAGTCATGATACCACCAGCAGTTTCTACCCCTAGAGACAAAGGAGTTACATCAAGAAGAAGTAGATCATCAAGTTTACCTTCATGACATCCACTTAGAATTGCAGCTTGAACAGCAGCTCCATAAGCAACAGCTTCATCAGGATTAATTGATTTACATAGTTCTTTTCCATTAAAGAATTCAGTCAACAATTCTTGAATTTTAGGAATTCTGGTTGAACCACCAACTAATACAATATCATGAACATTAGATTTACTAATTTTTGAATCAGATAATACTCTTTGAACTGGTTTCATAGTATCATTGAAAAAACTCATACACATATTTTCAAATTTGGCTCTAGTAATTGTAGTACTAAAATCATTACCATCATAAAGAGAATCAATTTCAATAAAAGCATTAGTAGATGAAGAGAGTGTTCTCTTAGCTTTTTCACAAGCAGTTTTCAATCTTCTAATAGCTTTTTTATTACTAGAAATATCTTGTTTATATTTCTTTTTGAATTCGTTTTGACAGTAATCAACCAAAATATTATCAAAATCTTCACCACCTAAATGAGTATCACCTGCTGTAGCTTTAACTTCAAAAATACCATCATCAATAGTTAGAAGAGATACATCAAAAGTACCACCTCCCAGATCAAAAATAAGAACATTTCTTTCTCCTTGACCTTTTTTATCCAAACCATATGCAATAGCTGCTGCTGTAGGTTCATTAATAATTCTTAAAACATTCAATCCTGCAATAATACCTGCATCTTTTGTAGCTTGTCTTTGAGCATCATTAAAATATGCTGGAACTGTTACTACAGCATCAACAATTTCTTCACCTAAAAAAGAATCAGCTACTTCTTTCATTTTTGTTAGAATCATTGCAGAAATTTCTTCAGGAGAAAATGTTTTTGATTCTCCTTTATATTGTACAGAAATATGAGGTTTACTTGATTTATTTATAACATCATAACTTAATTTTTTAATATCATTTTGAACAGTTGTATCATTAAATTCCCTACCAATCAGTCTTTTTGCGTCATAAACTGTATTGCTAGGGTTAGACGATGCTTGATTTTTTGCAGCATCACCAATCAATCTTTCATTATTATTGAAAGATACATAAGATGGAGTAGTTCTATTACCTTGATCGTTCGCAATAATTTCACAAGTGTTATTTCTCCATACACCAACACAACTATAGGTTGTGCCTAAATCAATTCCAATACATGTTTTACTTTTCGACATTTTTAATTATAATTAAATACTGATATATTTTTAAGTATAATTAAAAAAAATTTTCTTTAAGGTTAAAAACTGATATTATCACCATATTTTAAATAAATTTCATCATCTTCATTTATATCTTTAGTTGCATAAAATAACATTAATCTTTTATTATCTATTAATCTAAATTTAACATTTTCTTTTTTTTCGGAATGGTTAAACATACTTGCTATCCCAAGCATTATTAATTTTTTATTAGGATCTAAATGACTAGCAAATGTATAGGGTTGAATTGAATTATTATTTTCAATTTCTACAAAAGGACTTAATTCTATTGTATCACCTTTTTTATATTTTTTACCAGCAAAAACTCCAAAACCTGCACCATCTATAAAACTTGTTGATACATAATTTTTACTGTATATTTTATTAGCATCTTTATAGCTATCATAAACTATATCATATTTACTCATTTATAAATAAGATTAGATTATTTTTTGAATTTTATCTTATAAATTATAAATATTGTTAAAATTGATAATAATTTAAATGTTAATCCAAAAAAGAATAAATATAACTTGTAATTATAATCTTTTTTAATTTTATAATCGGTATAAATTTTTATAATATATTTACTAAATGCTAAAGGATAGTTTATTAATTCATCTTTGATCAAAACTTTTATAGCTTCATTTAATGGTGTTATCGTTAAAAGTATATCACTTAATAAATCACTTTTTAGATTATTACTTAATGTTTCATAAGAAGGACTAACCCCATTTAAAACCCATAACATTACAATAAAAAAATAAGCAATTTGGGTCATACTTTTTGTACTTAAAATAATTGATATGAAGTTTGCAATTCCTGAAATAACCCAATAAATTAATAAATTATCAAAATAAATTGTTGATAAAACATACCTCAATTGAGTATTATTTAACCATGATATTGTATAAATAAAAACTATTATAAAATCAAAGAACATATAAGCAGAAAATTTTGCTAAAACAATAGAAAATATATTCAAACCATTAAATAATTCTTGATAAATAATATTATTTCCAAAAACACTAACACCATTAAAAACACTAATTAAAGATAGTATTAATAAAGATGAATGTAATTGAAAAACTAAACCTTCAATATCCTTATTACCATAAACAGTACCAATGAAAAATCCTAAAAACATAGTAAAAAAGAAATTTGTTATCAAATTAGATTTATTACGATAAATTATATAAACATTTCTTTTAAACAAATTAAAAAATCTATAAAGCTCATTACATAAACTAAATTTTTCTGTAAAATTAAATCTATCATAATTTAAATTACTCGGTTTGTAGATTAAAAAATTTTGTTTCCAAGATTTTTTTAAAAATAACTGATTTTCTTCTTTTGATTCATCTATTACATTTATTCTTCTAATTATTCCAACTACTATATCAATTACAAAATCCATGATATTATTATTATTATTAAAATAATATCCTAAATTTTGAAAATAACTTACTATTTTTTTCTTTTCTCCACAATATATTAAATGTCCACCTATCATCATAATTGTAATGTAATCAAAATAAACCAATAATTCTCTCCTTGGTTGATGAATACTTATTATTACTGTTTTTCCTAAATCAGTTAACTTTTTTAAAATTCTAAATATTTTAATAGAAGAAGCACTATCTAATCCAGATGTAGGTTCATCTAATACAATTATTTCAGGGTCTCTAACTAACTCCATTGCAATACTTAATTTTTTTCTTTGACCACCTGAAATTCCACCTCTATTTTCATTGCCTACTTCTATATCTCTTATATTTTCTAATTCTAACAGATTTAGATAATATTTAACACTATCATCTAATTCAAAATTTGTTTTATTTGTAAATAAAAGATGATAGTAATAAATATTTTCTTCAACTGTTAAATTTTCATAAAATTTGTAAAATTGTTCAATGTAAACTAATGACCTTTTATAAGTTGTTTTTAAACTTTTTATACTTTTGTTATTGATAGAAATATTTCCACTTATTTTTGACTTTTTTAATGTTTTACCAATTAGAACATTTAATAAACATGATTTTCCTGATCCTGATTCACCAACTAAAACATTTATCTTACCTGATACAAAAAACCCTGTTATTTCATCTAAAATAATTCTATTATTTAATTTTAAAGTTAAATCTTTAAATTCTACCAAATACTTATTTTCTTCTATATCTATTGTTCCCTCTGATTCTGATCTTTTTCTAGAAACCCATCTTTTTAAATGAGGGATAAATTGACGAAAATCATTTTGAATTGTATTTTGATAATTTAATCTATTCTCATAATTATTACTTTTATAATCATAATATATTTTAATTAAATAAAACAAAATATTTATAAAAATAAATAAAGTACTTGCAAAAAATATTCCTGCGATAAAAGGTATTTGTTTATTCATACCAACATTAGGACATGTTAATTCACCTAAAATACAAGGTATTTGTTTAATAGATCCTTCCAAACAAAAATTTGATTTCTCACATTCTATTTCTAAATCATAAGTAGGACAATAAAAACCTGAATTACATAATCTACCAGTATTATTAAAACAATATAATCCATCTACACATGTGTTACATTGATTATCAACTAAATACTCGTCTGGTTGACAAGTAAAAACTGGATTTATAAATACTAAAATTAGAAATATCCAGATCATTAATTTAATAATAAGATGATTATTTAAGTCAATTTATCTCACCCTAAAAAATATTATTTTAAAAATTCATATTAATATGATAAATAATTTCAAAAAAATTAACGATGATTCAGAATTAAAAACTCAAATAGAAAGTTATTACAATTTTGATTTATCAAAAAATATATATAATTTAGATATTACAAAAAATATTAGATCTGATAATCAATTTGTTTTGAAAGGAAATAATTCTGTATTAGAAGGCAATTTAATTATAAAATCTATTAATGATGTTTATATTTATGATTTAAAAGTAACTGGAAAAATAGAAATATTAGCTAAGAATATTTATTTAGAGAATATTGAAAATAATTTTTTAACCGATTTATCTGCCTCTAAAATTTATTTCAATAATACTAAATATATATTTAATGATTTATTCATTTTTGGTAATCTTGTATTAAATGATAATATTTCAATTAAAACAAATGGATTTCATACAAAAGATCTAATTATAAAAAATTCATTTGAATTGAAAATAAATCAAATTAATTTACCAATTGAAATTAATAATAATTTACAAATGAATGATCCATCTTTAAATCTACAAAAATGTTTAAATGTTACTAATATAACAGATTGTTGGAAATTTTGTGATTTCAATAAACCTACTGAAATTAAAGTTGCTGTTTTAGATACAGGTATTGACTCAGATCATCATGAACTTGTTGATAATTTTTTTAAAAATGATCAAGGAAAAATCATTGGTCAAAGATTTTTTGATAACAATTCAGATGAAAATTTTGATGATGATAATGGTCATGGTACTCATGTAGCAGGAATTATTGCTGCTAAATCTAATAATAATATGGGAATTTCGGGAATATCAGCTAATAATAAAATTAAAATTATCCCTGTTAAATGTATAAATCAATTTGAAGATGGATATTATTCAAAAAATGTAGATATAGCTAATGCAATAAAATGGGCTGTTGACCAAGGTGCTGATATTATCAATTTAAGTTTAGGTGGGTTTCCTTCATCTGATTTAGTAAAAAATAATATTAGATATGCTTTAAGAATGGGTTGTTTAGTAGTAGCTGCTGCTGGTAATTCTAGTCATCCTGAAAAAAGAGGATTTGTAGAATATCCAGCTGCTTTACCTGAAGTTTTATCTGTTGGTTCTTTAGATGAGGAAAACAATTTATCTTATTTCAGTTCATATAAAACAGATAATGATTATCCAGAAAAACCGGAAGGTCATAGAGGAGTAGATATTGTAGCCCCTGGTTCTAAAATATATAGTACATTTGACCATTCAGATTCTGGAAAATATAATAATGGTTATTGTTATTTAACTGGAACTTCTATGGCAACACCTATTGTTACTGGAGTCGCTGCTTTATTAATGCAACAACATTCTCATTATTATAAAAATCCTTCTATAGTCAGAAAAGTTCTGATTCAAACTGCAAAAGATTGTGGTATTCATGGATATGATAAAGAATATGGATATGGATTAATTGATGCCAAAGCTGCTATAACTTACCCTTTTACTGTTAATCAACCCTTTGAAAATAAAAGACAATATTTAGAAAATAAAAATCAAAGTTTTACAGATCATAATAATGAAAAAAATATAAAAAATTCAACTGGGGATAAAATATTAAATTCTATTAAATCTAATGGAGTTTATTATGGAGTAGGTTTAACAGCTATGTTAGGATACTTTTATTACAGTAATTCTCAAGATGATGAACAAAACGAAAATAATAATAAGAAATGGGAAAATATTACTAATAAAGATATTAATAGAATGTCTAAAAAAGAATTACTAGACTTTCAAAAATATTTAATGAATAATTAAAATATTAATTAATAATATAAATAATATTTTATTTAATGAGTGAAATTAGTCAAAAATATAAGAAACTTACTCAAATAGAACATGTGATTAAAAAACCAGGTATGTATATAGGTGAAGTCAAACCCAGACAAGATTTTCAATGGATCTACAATTCTTCTAGTAACAAAATGGAATTTCAAGAAATAGTTTACTCACCAGGTTTATATAAAATTTTTGATGAGATTATTGTCAATGCATTAGATGAATCTACTAGAGACAAAACGATGACACAAATTAAAGTTAGCATTGATCAAGATACTATATCAGTTTATAATGATGGTGTTGGAATACCTATTGTGATACATCCTGAGCACAAAATATATGTCCCTGAACTTATCTTTGCTAACTTACTTACCTCAACTAATTATGATGATTCTCAAAAAAGAGTAACTGGAGGTACTCACGGACTAGGTGCTAAGTTAACAGCTATTTTTTCTAAAGAAATGATTGTAGAGATAGGAGATCCAAAAAATAAAAAAAGTTATTATCAAGTTTATCAAAATAATTTATCCAAAATATCAAAACCTGTTATAAAAAAATATACTGAAAAAAATGGTTATGTAAAAATAACTTTTGTACCTGATTATCCTAAATTCGATTATCAAAATTTAAATAAATCAAATAAAAATCTAATGATGAAAAGAACTTGGGATATAGCAGCTTTATCACCAGAAAATGTATCTATCTTTCTAAATGACCAAGAAATAAATGTTAAATCTTTTGATCAATATGTTAATTTATATTTAGAAAAAGATACACCTATGGTCAAATTTAATAAAGGGGGGTGGCAAATTATTTTAACTGATAGTCAATCTGAAAAATTTAATCAAGTATCATTTGTTAATGGTATTAATACTTCTAAAGGAGGTAAACATGTAGACTATATTACTGATCAAATAACTTCATATATTCAAAAAATTATTAAAAAATCATCATTAAAAGACTCATATATTAAAGATAATTTTTGGATTTTCATTAAAGCAGAAGTAGTTAATCCATCATTCTCTAGTCAAACCAAAGAAGAATTAATAACTAATAAAAATGATTTTGGTATTGAAGTAGAATTAAGTAGTTCCTTTTTCAAAAAAATAAAAGATGGACAAATTAATTTAATAAATAATGTTTTAATGTATTTAAAATCTAGAGAAATGGCTAAATTCGCTAAATCTGATGGTAGTAAAAAATCTAGATTAAAAAATATACCTAAATTAGATGATGCTAATTTTGCAGGTACTAAGAAATCTGGTGAATGTACTTTAATTTTAACTGAAGGTGATTCAGCTAAAGCTATGGCTATATCAGGTTTATCTGCTATCAAAAATGGTAGAAATTATTATGGTGTTTTCCCTTTGAAAGGTAAACTGTTAAATGTTAGAGATGCATCCAGTAAACAAATTAATGATAATGATGAAATTAATAATTTGAAAAAAATTATAGGTTTACAAACTGGTACTAAATATACCAATGAAAATTTAGGAAATTTAAGATATGGTTCAATTATGTTAATGATGGATGCTGACGTAGATGGATCTCATATTAAAGGTCTATTTCTTAATATGTTAGAATATTATTGGCCATCTTTATTAAAAATAGAAGGATTTATTAAAGTACTAGTTACTCCAGTTGTTAAAGCTATTAATAAAGATAAAATTATCTCTTTTAAAAATTTAACTGAATACGAACAATGGAGAAATAGCATGGATAATCAAGAGTCTAAAAAATGGTTTATCAAGTATTACAAAGGTTTAGGTACTAGTACAAGTAAAGAAGCAAAAGAATATTTTGATAAAATAGAACAATATTTAATGAAAGTTACAGATGAAAGAAAAAATGTTAAAGATAAAGATACACATCCTGAGATTTTATTAGCTTTTTCCAAAAAGTTAGCAGATCAAAGAAAAAAATGGTTGGGTAGCTACGATAGAGATAATATAATTGAATTTAAGGATAATATTGAAATATCTTTGAAAGATTTTGTTAATAAAGAATTAATTCATTTTTCAAATTATGATAATATCAGATCTATTCCTTCTTTATTAGATGGATTGAAACCATCTCAAAGAAAAGTATTATTTGCTTGTTTTAAAAGAAATCTGACATCTGATATTAAAGTAGCTCAACTTGCTGGTTATGTTAGTGAACACACCGCTTATCATCATGGAGAAAATAGTTTGGTTAATACTATAATTAATATGGCTCAAAACTATATTGGATCAAATAATATCAATTTATTAGAACCTGTTGGACAATTTGGAACTAGATTAGTTGGAGGTAAAGATCATTCAAGTGCAAGATATATTTTTACTATGTTATCTGAAGTCACAAGAAAGATATTTCATAAAGATGATGATCCTATTTATAATTATTTAGATGATGACGGTACTAACATTGAACCTGAATTTTACTTACCTATTATACCTATGGTTTTAGTTAATGGTTCAGAAGGTATAGGAACTGGTTATAGTACAAGTTTACCTTCATTTAGACCAGAAGATATTAAAAATTATTTAATAGAAAGATTGAATGGAGGCAACCCTTCATCTAACTTTTACCCCTTTTATCAAGGATTCAAAGGTAAGATGATTAAAATTGATTCAAAAAATTATATTAGTCAAGGTATTTACATCATTGATAATAAATATTTAAAAATTGAAGAATTACCAGTTGGTTATTGGACACAAGATTTTAAAAATTATTTAGAAGATTTTGTTTATAAAACTAAATACTTTAGTAGTTATCAAGATAATGGAACTGAAAGTACTGTTGAAATATATTTGAAAATTAATGATTTAAATGAAATTCAAAAATTAGATTCTAAAGTAGATAAATATGGTTTATCGGACTTATCGAAACTTTTAAAATTAAATAAAACAGTTAAATTCACAAATATGCATTTATATGATAGTCAAGGTAAAATAAAAAAATATAATTCTGTTAAAGAAATTTTGGAAGAATATTATACTGTAAGATTAGGATATTATCAAAAAAGAAAAGATTATTTAATGGAAAAATTAGACAAAGAAACAAAAATTTTTGATTCTCAAGTTAAATTCATAACTGGATTAATTAATAATAAAATAAAAATATCCAATAAATCTAAACAAGATATAATAAATATTTTGAAAAAAGAAAAATTATATTTAATCAAAGATGAACCTGAATATGAATATTTGACTAGAATGCCTATCTATTCTTTTTCTAAAGAAAAGGTTGAAGATCTTAATAGAAAATATAATGATAAAAAGAATGAATTTAATTTATTGAAAAATAAAACAATTAATCAACTATGGTTAGCTGATTTAAACTTTTTCTAAAAGCTTATCTTTAAACTTTAAAAGTTAGTTAGCTTTTTCCAAAAGCTTATCCCTAACTTCCATTAAAGCCCAGCCAAGAACATTCGCTCCTTTCCATCTACTCGGATAATTAATATCTGGATTATATTTGCTCATACCAATACCCCAGATTTTATCGTTAGAAGCTATATCTGCAATTAAATGATTTTTTGTTAGAAATAGAACTTCTTTCAAACCATCAATTTGAGTAAATTTTGCTTCAATTACTTCTTTAGCAATTAAACAAACATGTATATCCCATAGTTTTTGATCCCAATTAATTATTTGTCTACCTAATTCTTTTATTGAACTTGCATTATTAGAAACAAGAATTTTATTGAAAGATTCTTGATCATTCATAAGAGATGCTTTACAAAGTATAATTGCTTTTTCAGAGAATTCAATTTTAGCTTGAAAACCAGCCATTAAACCACACCAATCAGGAATGATAAAATTGAATGGATAATGTATGTAAAAATTAGAAAAACATCCATATAGATGATGATTATCTAAATAAAAAGCAATTACATTATGTTTATCTGGAATCTTACTCCATGTTTTTATCAGATTTTGAGTAGTTATTAAATGATTTTCATCTTGATAACTCATTTTTTAAAGTTATTTATAATGTTAGAGTTAAATTATAAATAATATTATTTATTCAATTTTTTAATCAAAATACTTTATTTAATATTTGATTAAAACATAAAATTTGGTTTAATTAAATACTACAGGTTATTCTTTGATTAAAAAAATAATCATTACATTCATGACAATACATACTTGTGGTTTCATAATTATTATAATTTCTAATCAAGTTATATCTACATTTATCACAATAAAAAATTTTACAAATACAACACATATTCATACTGTAATGTTGTTTTTCATATTTTTTACAATCATTACATTGTACTAAATATGCTAAGATTTCTTTAATAATATAATGGTCCATAATATTGCATTTATTCTTAATAAGTCTTTAAATCAAAAAAGTAGAAAAATTTATATAATTAATCTAATATTAAATTGTCTTTGAAAATTAAGATATTATATATTTAGTGTAGTAAATGGATAGAAAGGCAAAATATGTTTGTAAATTTAGTGATATATCAGACTATGATCATATAACAAATGTAAGTCAATTGTATGATTGTATTTCAGGGTATCAATATGGAGATTTGATTTCATTTGAAGATTATAGAGATGTTGGTACTTGTATTATTGGAAAAAATGGATATCTTATTCCTAATGAAGATAAATGTGGATCTGGATATTTATCAATACCTTATAAAATAACCAAGCATTTAGATGATGCTGTGTCTTTATATTCGGATATCCAAGCTAGAGATATTTCAATAAGATTTGATGATAAATTCATTTTAAATAATATTAATACTCCTAATTCTAAGATTTTAGAAGAATGGAATTGGGAAATTACATGGTTTCCAGATTCAATACATATTATATTTCCTAATGGTGTAAATGAATTCTTTAATATAAAAAATACAGATACTCAACAAATACTTGATTGGTATCAAGCTAAACTTCTATCCCTTAATTAATTAATTATGATTTGTTATAAAAATATTTCTTTTATTTATTATATAATGGATGAAATTATAGATAAAATAAAATCTAATAATAATAAATATTTTTGGTTTATTCCTAAAGGAAATCGTCTTTCTTTAATAGCTCAAGGCAAGTCAAAATCTGAAGTTAAACGAATTTTTAAAGACAAACTACTTAATTTATCAACTAATACAGAAAAGTATCATAATATAGATATTATTGTTGCTAAAATTGAAGTATTAAAAGAAATAGATATGTTTGCAGGAGGCCCTATTGGTATAAATTTTTATTTTAAAAAAATTAATGATAAAGGTAAAATTGTAAAGAAAAAAGATGACAGAGTAAATACAATGTGGTTTACTGAAAAATACCTATTAAAAAATGGATTTAAATCCGAATATATGATTAAAATATTAACTTCTGTTTATTTTAATAAGATTGATTTACCTATTGGTGTTTTAACATATGATTATTATTCAAAGAAAATATGAAAAAATTGATTTTTCATGATTTTATTTATTTGAAATAACTAATTACTTTTAATAGATATAATGTGTGAAAAAAAAGCAATAGAGAGAATAGATACAATAAGGTCATTACTTATTGAACATAATTTGAAATCATTTAAATTAGATTCGAATGAAAATATTAAAAGGGTTAAAAAAACAGATTTTATAATTAATATTTTACATTATTTGATTTCAGAATATGATATAGAAAAACTTTTTTTTAGTAAAAAAAAAAATAAAATAGTTTCTATATCACCTATAAAATTATTAAATTTTATTATTCAAAAATTACCTAAATCTAGAGGTGCTCATCCATATATTTTCTTTTTATTTCATAATGAATTAAAAGAAAACTATGGTATTGACTATAAATATTTAGAATATATAGATACATTTGAATTGAGATCTAAAAATATTAAAATAAGAGAACAGATTCAAGAATCTTTTAAAATTGTTGAAAGAATCTTAACAGATGATGAAATAGAATTTTTCCCATGTATTTATAATTCTTTTTTAAGCGGTAATGGCATTAATATAGAAGATAAAATAAAAACTGGCTTAAATAAAGCCAAGCATAGATTTATAGATTTAACTTTTCAAACTTCTAAAAATTCGAAAGTATATTTAGAAATTAATGAACAACATCATATTAAAGAATTAGATATGGAAAGAGCTGTTGAAATATATATTAAAAATAATACTCATCCAATCATGCTTTATAAAGAAGAAATTGATTTAGATGATATAATGGATAAGGTATGGAGAGAAATAGCATTCAGTCTTTTTTCAGAAAATAAAAAAGAGGCTTTAACAATATATCTAACTAAAATTAATAAAGTAAATTTAAATTTATCAAAATTCTTTATTGATATACAAATAGATTTTATTGAAAAAAATAAAGGAGTACCTATTATAGATATTAAAAAATTTATAGAAGATAGATTAAAGTTTAAAAATTTTTATTCATTTGTACAAAAAATGTTAGAATCAAATGATTTAATTGAAGAAGAACACTTTATTAAATTAGATCAAGACAATATAGAAAATTCAATCTTGAATAAATATGGTTATGATACTATTTTGATGTTACCTAGAGATAAAGATTGGGATATTGCAAAGAAGATGAAAAACTCATTCTCAGATTTCAAGTCTAATTACTTGAGTCTTGTAGGTGATCTAATGTCAAATCAATTTGATAGATTAAGTTTATTAAAAGAAGCGGTAATTACTTATAAAAAATACTCTGATTTTACTAATACTTCATATCATTTTATTGAAGAAACTATGAATAAAAATAGTGATCTAATAAAGGATAGACTAGATATAAAAATTCATCCAAAAATTTGGTGCATTAAATTTAAAAAAGGAGCAAGAGTTCCATATTATGAATTACATAAATTCTATAGTAATGAAATGGTTGAATTTATTAGATCTAATAATGAAAACAAACAAAATATTATAAATTATGAAATATTAAGTGATCAAGAATTGAAATCAATTATAGGAACTATTTATTCTAGAGCTGAACAACAAAATCAAGAAAATTTAGATTCAGAAATTGATAATTTAGATTCAGAAATTGATAATTTAGATTCAGA
>JGI20157J14317_10001351_pt1 | contig 22862 bp, 29 predicted proteins | sample COG_07_FD_14317 | JGI IMG/M metagenome (IMG submission 14317)
CAGACATATCAAGGGTGAGGGCTGTAATTACTGAACCACCATCATTGCCTCGTATTATTAAATCTTTATCTTGTGCAATAGGCTCTAAGTAAAAATTATTTTGGTAATTACTAAATTTTGCATATTCTGTGCCATCAACTTTTAGCTTAACATCAAAGCCGCCCGAATCAAGAATGATGTCTCCTGCAACGTCTAGTGTTAGGTCGCCCGTAGCATTAGCTATATTACCTGTAACTTGGATGCCTGTTGATGTTGTGGCTAGTTTTTCTGAGCCGTTATGATATAGTTCTACTTCAGCCCCTGCACGAGCAACTAGCATATTTGCATTGTCACTCTGTTTCTTTAGTGCAATGTTATCATTATCTCTTATAAAGAGACTGCCAGAACCACCTTCATCAATAAAAGTATTACCACTAGTTCCATCATGGTATAGCTGTAAATCATCACTATCACCTAGACGTATCTTTACGTTATCACCTGCGTCTATGTTACCAGTAAATGTGGGATTAGCCGTAGGTGCTGCACCAACGACTTCCGCAACTGAAATCTGACCATCTGCTAGTTCAGCATTATCAGATATTAAATTTGCTAATGTACGTGCCTTACTCATTGTGGCTAATCCCTCTTATTATAATATTAAGCCGCTTCTTCTACTGGTGGTGTTTCCAGTGATGTAGCAAGCATTTTTACGAAAGCTTCTCTACCAATGCCTAGCTGATCTAGGTTGAATTGCGTTGTAGAAATCTTACGATCTAAGTCGGTGATATGGTTGATCATAGTCTTTTGCTGATCAGTCATACCTTCAATTTCGTATTCTTTATCGTTTACCGTTATAGTTGGGTTTTTTTCTGTTTTTCCCATTATAAACTCCTTTAGTTTGTGGTTAGGGGGTTTGTGCATCCATAGCTGTCTGGTATGCAGTCTTCACTGCGCTTGTCCAAACAGCGTTACAGATAGCTTGCACTTCTGTGGACTGATCACTGATGTCAGTGTCTGCCCATGTGTCATCTGATTTAGTTGAGCAAGATAAGACGTGACGTGAGAATGCTCTGCTAATCTCTGTGCCATCTCTAGCTATCACAGTAGCTGTACGAACTTGCACATGCTTGTAATCTCCAACGACTTCAATCTTATCTTCTACTTGTGTTTCTGTAAGTGCCATATTGGCCTCCTATGTTTATCGTGGCGTTATTGCCACCTGTCCGACCCAATCTCTGAGAGGGTTATGCGTCTGTTTCGTAAGTTACACTTATTCTAAACTCTGTGCTTGCTTGAATATAGTTAGCAACATTTGCAGAAGGTGCATGTGAGTTTCCATAACGTATTTGTATTTGGCTAGCTCCGTTAGTTACCCAACCAACCCAAAGCCCTGTTTCTGGTGCAGAAGAAGTTGAGTTCCATATAAACAGACTAATTGCTGATTCATATTTTACTCCTGTAGAAGCGGTAAAAGGTAAGTTTAAATATAGAGGGCCTGAAGGTGAACTTACGGATGATACATCTATTCTACCTGTAACAGTTACTAGCTTACCAACTTTTACATAAGAATATTTATTGTTAGTAGAGTTTAAAGAAATACTACCTGAACCAGTTTGAACAGAAACAGTATATAGACCCTCTTCATAATCGTCCAACTTATTAGCCGACCCAGTGCCACCGAGGTATACACCGCCTGATAGGTAAGCGTCTTTGAAGCGAGAGCCACTGTCACCTAAAGATATAGCACCATCACTACCTGTGTTAGTTGCACCCCTTGGAATTATAGATGGAGTTGAATCTAAAAATAAAAGTCGGCAACTCGCATCACCTATAGTTAAATACCCAAAATCAGACCCAATACTACCTACATGCGCACCTGTTTTCCAAAAATCAATTAATTCACCATCAGCTCCAATTTTATTAACATTCATTGGAGTCCCTGCTGAACGACTTAGTGTAAATCGACCATCTTGAGTCAGGGCTAAACCTGTAGCACTTGTGCTAGTAGCAATGAAGTTACTAGTTTCTCCCACCAACAAGTTGCCTGATGCGTCGATGCGCATACGTTCTGTTTTTGCTGAAGTGTTTCTAAACACTAAGTTGTCAGAAGAATCTCCATAAATATCTGCTGATACATTGAGTGAACTATCAGTCCAAGCAAACGGCACACCCTCATTCATAAAGATTTTACCATTAGGGTCTATGCGCATACGTTCTGCTGAGTTTGTTTGAAACGCTAATATGCCAGTAGCGGCTTGTGCATTCATAGTAACTGTATCGTCGGTGATTGAGGTATTAGAAGTTGAAACTTTTAATCCCCTGCCTGTTACAGAAGTATTTAAAGCAACCTGAAAATCACCCATTACTGATAGAGTTTCTTCAGGCGAACTCGTCCCAATACCAAGCGATTCAGCGGAACTGTCCCAGAAGAACTTTGGTGTCGTGCCTGTGTCCTCGTAGAAGCTGATGTCGCCGTTGTTGTTTATCTTCATACGCAATGGCGAAGAGTTAGTATTGGAGGTATGAAACTCTAGGCTTGTTTGATTGGCGTAGTTGCCATTTGAAAGTATCTTTGCGTGTTGGGGGTATTGACTTGAAGAAGAATCACCAAAAGTTACTTCACCGTACTTAAAAGGCGTTCCTGCATTTGGGTTAGACCCTACGAGATGTAAATCACGGTCACCGTTAAGTAAAACATCCCCATCCACAGTCAGCCCATCAGCCGTCACTGTGCCAGTTACGTCTATGCCTGTGGAGTTTACAAGCACCTTGGTTGAACCACCTGCATCTTGTAATTTAAGGTTTGTTGCAAGAATATTTAAATCACCAGAACCAACCTCATGAATATACGACTGATTATTAGCTGAGTGGTATATTTTTAAGTCGTTTCCAGCGCCAAACAATGCTTTGTCGTCGTCACCGAATGACAAGTCGCCTGTCATAGTATCACCAGCAACATTTACATAACGTGCATCTGATGCAGTTCTTGTATAGTGATCTGCTAATTCAAACGTACCATAAGCTACAATATCAATTACATCATTTACTGATGCACCTGATGCTAATGTAATGCTTGTACCATTTGTAGCTGTGAAGTCTGTGCCAGATAATAGTTTAACACCATTAAGGAATACATCAATATAGCCAGTATCATATGTAGCAGCGAATACAGTTTGACCTGCTGTAGCTGTGTATGTGTTACGTTCTGATGTACCATTAACTGCTGAACCTGCTGACTGCCAACCACCAGAGCCGTATACGTTCATGATGTTAGTTGTACTGTTGAAGTACAATGCACCTGTAATAAGTGCATCACCATCATTGTCTACAGTAGGAGCAGATGATTTAGCACCTAAGTATCTATCATCAAATGAGTCATAAGAAGATGCCGCATTAGTAGCACTTGTAGCCGCATTAGTCTCTGAGGTTGCAGCATTTGTAGCTGAAGTAGCCGCATTGGTTTCACTTGTAGCGGCATTCGTAGCTGATGTAGCGGCGACAGTAGCTGAACCTAATATGCCATCTACATACGTTTTATTAGTGACATCAGTACCAGCAGTAGGTGTAGCAAGACCAGTGATCTTATTGTTACCCATTGCCAATGCACCAGACATTGTATCGCCTGTCTTAGCTACACGAGTATCTCTCTGTGCGTCTGTATATGCTTTTGTAGATACATCTTGTGCTGATGTAGGATCACCTGCACCTGTAATCTTGTTGGTACTCATTGCGATAGCACCTGTCATCGTGCCACCCGCTTTTGGTAGTTTAGTCGCAATAGAGTTTGTTACTGTTGTGCTGAAGTCATCATCATCATTAAGAGCATCAGCTAGTTCACCTAGTGTATCTAGCCCTGCACCTGCATCACCAATCAGAGTAGAGATTTCATCATCTACATACTTCTTAGTAGCTGCATCAAGATCATTAGTTGGAGCAGTAAGATTTTGTATAGTAGCTGATGTACCAGCATTCATGTTTAACGTACCATCAATAGTTACGTTAGTGAATGTAGATGTACCAGAACCTGCAGTTACATTACCTGTTAGGTTTCCTGTAACATTGCCTGTAACATCTCCTGTTACGTTACCTGTAATATTACCAGTTACGTTGCCAGTTAAGTTACCTGTGATACCACCTGATGAAGACAGTGTAGTAAATGCACCAGTAGATGCAGAGTTAGCACCTATCGTAGAGCCGTCTATAGAGCCGCCATTAATGTCAGCGGATGCTAGTGTAGCCTGACCTGATGTAGATAGCGTTGTGAAGCTACCTGCGGCTGTTGTAGAAGCACCAATAACAGTACCATCTATGTTACCGCCGTTGATGTCTACAGTAGCGAGAGTTGATGTGCCAGAAGCTCCTAGTGTAGTGAATGAGCCTGTGCTTGGAGTGGTTGCACCTAGTGCAGCGCCATCTATCGTACCACCATTAATATCGGCTGTAGCGGCTACTAAGGAAGTGTTGGCATTAAGTGTAGTGAATGTACCTGCCGCTGGTGTAGCTGAACCTATAACAGCATTATCAATAGCACCAGAATTTAGGTCTACTGATGTGATAGTTGTAGTGCCTGTTGCTGATAAGTTAGCAAAGGTAGCAAGGCCAGTGAATGCAGATGTACCCGTAGTCGTAAGTGTACCACCGATTGCTACGTTACCTGCTGCAGATAATCCTCCGCTTAGATATGCGTCTTGAAAACGTATGGAAGGAGTACCTAGGTCTACTGAATTCGTAGTAATGGGAGTAATCTGATTTGAAGATATAACTGTAACCATCTCACGCCAAACGGCTGAGTTAGAAGTATTCCCAACACAGATATACATACGCCCGTTAGAGACGTTTTCCCACATAGATCCCGGTGCATAACCTTCGCCCGCATCATTAGATGTAGATGGAGCTGAGGTAGCATCAAACTTATTCTTACCGCCTACGCCACCATGAGCAGCTGGTAAGTATCCAGTTATAGATGTGGTTAAATTAATCTTAGGAGCACTACCTGTAGAGCCATCATGTGCGTGGCCCGTATTAGCATTAAAGGCAGCTAGGAGTTGGTTAAATTCTGAGTTAATCGGAGGGGCTGTAATATCCGCTCCGTTAATAATTGTCGCTAGTGATTGGCGTGTGTACCCTGCCATTTTTTATCGTCTCCCTGCTGTAGAGTATTCAAATACGATGCCTTGGATCGAGTAAGAGTCGAACTGTCCAAAAGTAACGTAGGTGGCCCGTACCGAAAACCCTGAGCCCTGTATGTCTGATGTCATGATAGGTTTAGAAGAACCCCCATAAATCACGTTATCTGCGTTATAAGTTATGTTTCTTCCGGAATAGACAGTTGGCCCACCCTCGGAATTTTGTGAGAAGGTAGAGGGGCGAGAGGTGTTATAATCACCCCAATCATATGCAATAGCTAGGTTCATTTCTAACGGCCCCTCAGCCCTAATAAATGTATTAACCTTACGCATTGCTTTTCGAATATCAGTGTCTCCAAAGTCTAAATATGGCGTGGCATAGATAGCTAAGATATCAGTGCTGTTAAATGAAGTTCCCTGCTCTTGGCGATATACACGCCCGTCATAGTCTCCGTGTAAAACCAGCTCTTCTGCATCCACATATTCAGAGGTACAACAAGAAGCGCGGATCCCCAGTAGTTCTCCAAACTCCCATGATATAGCCCCAGTAGAGTTAGATAATCCTCCAATGATGCCTATACTATCTGTAACACCTACGCTGTCTGTACCCACGAAATATCTAACTTGAGATTTAGATCTGATAACTACTCCATTAAGAGTATCCATGCTGTTGTTTTTAATGAAATCAACGAGTGTAGCTTGGATAGGCTTACTAACAGTTTCGAGCTCTACGTCACCTATTCTGGAAGTTCCAGCCACCGGACGAAATCCATCTGGAGCTAGGAACATGAGGTCTCCGCCAATCTCAAGAACCGAGTCTCGAGCAACGCAGCCGACATTAGCTGTAACCTGATCTATCAAAAATCCAGATGTAACATCCGCAATAATCTTCTTGATGCCGTTCTCACCGAATACAAATAAGTTATCTCGGAAAGGTTTTATCTGAACTACATCCACACCTGTAAATATCTGACCACCTGTACCGGCAGTCCAAGTATATCCATCTAGAGCTGCGGAGTGTGAGATGATTGCAGACTTCGCAAGATCTCCCGCTAGGAATAAATGGTTCTCGAAAACATCTACTAGAGCCGGTGCATCTACTGCCAAAACCCCCCCTGCCGTATTATTCGTGGCGTGATACCCCCCAGAGTGAGAGCTTTTTATCTCTTTCCACTTGCTTCCGTTAAATATGATTGCTGGGTTAACGCCATCTACAAAACAGATCTTGTTACCATCTCCGAAGTTAAACTGTGCATGTCGAAGTTTAGCTACGGTTCTGCCATTCAAAGTCATAGGCCGTGTAACAGAATGATCTAAAGTATATTTTCTCCAGCCAATGCCCGCTGTGTAGTAATAGAAGCTGTAATTAGATCCACCTGCGTCTCGTCTTGCAGCGATGATTGTTGTGGCGTTGGTTACATCGTCTTTAAATATGGCTAGGCCTAAAACCTTACCTTGTCCCGTACTCTGCCCTGCTACCGTAACTTCTGGGTAATCTGCGTGATAAGGAGCAAACCCCTCAATACGACGATACCCTCCAAATAAAGAGGGTTCATAATTCACTAATCGGGTAGCTGCCCCCGGACTGTTCTCTGATAAGTCGAGGTGATTTTCATTTGAATTTAAACCCCCTGCACTTACGAGCTTATAGCTCTCTATTCTATCTGCCATCTAGTACCTCACTCGGGTATCTCGTATGTACTCATAGTTGTTGATATAGAGTGTTTGCAGATCCTTAATCCCTCGCTCAAACGCAACAAAAGCAGCCTGAGCTGCCTCTAAGTTATCCTTGAACATATACAAGTGATATAGAGCCCCATCGACAATAACAGTGTCAAAGGACGTTGGGATTCTGGTTACATCATTAAATGCAGTTATATCGGAATAGTTAAGGAAATACCTAAACCGTACTGAATAAGCTTTGTCGGGAGATGGAGTAACTCCGAACCCGTTTCCATGACCCGCAAATACATGAGAAGGCTTACCTCTACCGGCGCTTCCAGCACTATAATCTTCATCTCTGTGACTTTCGTACCAGCTGTCTCTCTCAATGTATTTAAGAGTGTCAAAATCTGTATTTAAGGATTCATCTTTCTGAATTTGGAATGAGTTCCAATCAGATATTTTATAATAGTCAGGCCATGTATATTCATTCTGACCCGCTGTTAGTATTTGAGTATGTTCTGCAGCGTTAAATGGCCACTCATACTCTGCCTGATTAATCTTGGCGATGGCACTCTTTACTGAGTCTTTAACTACAGATTGGATGCCACGGACGTTAGCAAAGTCAGACTCTGAAATCTCAACTTCGTTCAATCGCCGTAAAACCTGATTACATAGAGTAATATATGTGGATGGCATCTACTTACCTCAAATAAAAGGAAGGGGGCCAGCTTAACCAGCCCCCTAAAAGTTTTATGCTAAGTTGTATTTAGCAGATACTAATGCTTCTGGGCGTAGAATTTTTCTGCCATAGAGGTGCATCCCCCGGCAAACGTCCGAAAAGCTATCTGGATCACGGTATGTCTCAACTTTGTTGAGCTGTTCCGCTGTAGCTACTGCAGAAGAATGACCCGCTACGATAACACCGTAGTTAGTGTTTTGGTTAGCAGAATTTGTAGTTCCTGCACCTGTGCCAACTGCTGGTAGATTTGAAGACTGATAAACACGGAAGCCGTGGAAGTTATTCAGTACCAAACCATTGCGAAGACCACCTGAGTCACCGAAGTCAGCATTCATAAACCGGGAATCTTCATCACGAAGGATTTCCATGAATACTGGATCCACTACGATCCAACGACCATCTTTGTCCACTTGCTTTTGGTCAAGGATACGAGCCATACGCGCTACAACCATTGCTGGTGAAGCTGTCGCTGTTGGAAGTGCAGTTGCACCCGGTAAACGTGCAGCTAAAGGAATAGAATGATCACCGGCAGATGNTGTAGTAATGTTGCCGAAGTCACCCTTCTTAAGCTTATGTCCAGCTANNAATTCGTCAGAACCTGCTGCTGAATCCGCTTTTGTACCGTTAACTTGATCGTTCACAGCCGCTGCATTAGCATGTAAGGCTGCTTGCTTATAACCAGATAGATAACCTAAGACTTCTTGGTCATACTGGTCAGCTAGACGATAAGCTGCACGATCTACTGCAAGTTGCATGAAGTTGATGTGGCTATGTGCCTCTTCGATATCATCCAATTTAAATGCAAAGTAGTTACTTTTGTCTACTACTAATTGGAAATCAGTATCAACGAGATCTTGTGTTGAGATCGTAGTACCACGCTGCAATGCGCTCACTGAAATCTCAGGTTCTTTCATGATACGAACTGTATCACCTTGCCCGGAAATCTCACCAAAATAATCAGAGTTTGAAATATCTCCGACTACTGTAGTTTTGCGAAAAGATAGTTGTACCTTCTTGCTATAAATTACCGGGGAAAAGTTACCATTATTAAGGTTGGTATAACCGTTTGCTTTTGCAAATGCCATTTGATTTCTCCTTTATGAAATGGCTGAGCTCTCTGAGCTCATCAGGACATGAAGAGATAAAAAACCGTGGCAGTACGATGTGGGTGGGTTGTGCAAACAAGAGTTCACAGGCCAGCCTGTACTGGTGGACATATTAATATTTTCTTCTGGGATTGTGGGTTTTAGGGGTGGGCGATAACGCGGCCCTAATTACCTTTATTATAGCACAGTTGTGCCTATAATTGCAACACTTAGCGAGCAGCACCTGACATGTCATAGACAAAGTTGCCGCTACGCATAGCTTCCATAATAGCTTCTTCGTTCTTAGCATAATCTCGATCATTCATTTGACTGACTGAGCTTTCTGAAAAACGGGTAGTGCCATTAGTGGTAGGGGTGCTGGAATTGGTTCTACCGACTGCTTGTGCTGCAGATCGTTTGTTAACCGTTTTCTTTCCAGTGTCTGCTTTATATAAATCGATTGCCCTAGCCGCAGCTCTAGCATCCGTATTATTTTTATATAAAGCGTCTTGAATTGATTGGGGTTGCATCTCTACCCATTCATGGAAGGATGCACTCTGCCTAATCTGATTAAAATCTGGATGTAGGCGATTAAGCTGATGTTCCGCATCTTTTCGAGAGATCTTTGTCTCTAGAGCTTCTAGACGCTTCTCCCCTTCTCGTAAGCCTTGCATAGCTTCGTTAGCTCGTTTCTGAGCAATTGAATCTACAATCTTAGCTACATCAGGGTACTTCTTAGCCCATAGATCAATTTCCTCATCTGTTTTAGGGAAACGGATTTGACCTTTGGCTGCGGAGTCCAGCTGGTTCTTTAGCTTATCAATTTCAACATCTTTTTGTTGCATCAATTGAGTGTTATGCCGGCGAAGATCCCCATACCGCTTTCGATATGTATCCTCTTCCGGATCTGCAACAGGGGTAGCATCTACCTGATCCTGTTTCATTTGTGATAATTCTTGATTTAATTCTTTTTCTTCCTGATCTAGGTGATCAAGATGTGCGCCTCGATATTTTGCCATTTTTTACTACTCTTATTGGGGGCCAAGACTTCCTCCGAGATGTTTTGGGTAGCCCAGTTGATTTTAGACGATGAATTTTATTATTGGTTTTTTCATCTCTGCGTATTCCCGATTTTTAGAAGGGTAATATCCTTCTTCGCCTTCTTCTGGATATTCGGGTTCCAATACTGTTTCTTCAGTCTCTACTCCTGCCAGCTCAATTTTATTGCCTTCCGGTGTTTCGATGAAGCCATCTTCTTCTTGTTCGGAATCGTCTTCGGCCTGTACCGAGGAGTCCTCAGAATCTTCGCCACTGGGTTCGGTATCTTCCGCATCGTGGTATCCTTTTCCATCACAATGATCACAGCCTTCGCCATCACACTCAGGGCAAGGAATAGTATCATTATCTACATATTGGATTAGGCCATCATCATACATTCCCATGAGACCCATCTTAGCCTCAGCTTCCATGTCCATGATTGACTTTAACCCGTGCCATTTAACTACATCTGCAGGTAGAACGTACTCACCCTCAGATATTCTGATGTCGATATCATCACGAACATTTTCAGCACTTGATCCGATAGGTATCTCGTTACCAGACATAGGATCCATCATAAGACCCTCATCTCCGCTACACGCCATTCCGCCGTGGTACATTTGAACATCATCCTGCTCAGGATCATCCTCTACCATCGCCTGTTGAATAGCATCAGCCCTAGCCTCTTCGTAGCTATTTAGTTCGCCATCATTGTTTAAATCTGCTTTTTTATTGTCGCGTTGGTATTTATTACTTGCCATTTCTAATCCTGCCTTTGTAGTGATGCCTTTTCTAGATTCTTTAAGACTTTCCATTATTTCAATCCGTATTGTTGTCTGTTCCACAGCTTCCACTCATCTCGATCTAACATTAACCAAGGAGGAATATTTTTTAGCTCTTCTGGGGTCATGTCTCTGCGAGCTTGTACTAATCGAGACTTAGCCTCACCCATCTCAAGATAGTAAATTTCCATATCAGAAAGGTCTCTTATGTTGGCCGTTTTACCTTGTGCAATCTGCAAATATTTGTTGTAAAGATTCATGCCCTCGTCACTTTCTAAAACTCGCAAAAGTAACTCAGCTTTTTGTTCTCTAAACTCTAAATCTTTATCCGTGCCTTTATTGCTGTAGGGAAAGTCCACAGATTTTTTAGAGGTTAGCTCATCGCTGTTGGCTAAATCTTTTATGAAAGCTACTCTATTGGATTCTACCATATCAGGAGATACCTGAGTGTTGGCCATTCGATACGAATAATATCTATTTAATATATTACTTATGTTCTCTTGCCCGCGATCGCTAGGAGTCCAATATCCGTAAGATCCTTCTCCATAAATAGCATCATCAAGAGTGTATTGATCAGGGAAATTTTCTAGATTCCAATTTGAGTTAGAGTTAAACCTAGCGTCTTTTGGAGAATATTTGAGTAAGTTACTTAGCCGGCCGCTAGTTTTATCGTTTTCATTAAATGCATTGTACATCATAGAGAAAAACTGTGACTGCATCTTTTTTCTTGCCACAGGGCTTCTTTCCCAATTGAACCCACTACCAGACTCAGATTTAAAAATAGAATCTGACCAATGCTGTGTTTCATGTAGCATTGTAGATAAAACCATCTGCGCTCTGGCTTGATCTTTTGTCAGCTCTTTGGCATCCATCCGCGCTACAATTATTTTATCTCTCTCATTTCTAGGATCTGTGATCCAATTACCCGCATTTTTAAACGAGCTAATCATGGATTTATTTCTATTTTTTGTGTACGCTCTGTTATATTTGCTGTCTGGATAAGCTATTCCAGCAGCGTCTTCCTTTGCGGATGAGTCTTTACGTCTACCGGCTTCGGCCGTAGGTAGATCATCCATGTCAGTTACATTTGCGGCACCTACTGCATCAAAAAAATCATCATGGAATAGAACTTCATCTAATTTAGACGTTGAGCTTGGGTTCCCTCGAGTTAACTTTGGTTTAGGTAAATTTACTTCTTTAGTAACCAAAACATCTTCGTACTCAGGTATTTCAGCATTTCCCGTAAGAGCTTTTAACTCGGCTTGTATTCTAGCAATTTCGCTTTCTACAAACTGCGGTGGAACTTCCCCATTTTCAGCCTGTCTACGCAAATTGATGGCTTCCATGCGAGCTCTAGTTTTGGCTTGTATAACCTCACCCTGAGATAGCCCAGCGCCACCAACTTGTCGTTTAATTTTCTTTGTGACCGTTTTAGTTGGGAACGGAGCGTCTTTAATTGTATCCGCAATCTCAGCTTTATTATCTGGTATTTCAGTTAGCCATTCTTCTGCATCTCCAAGCTGCCATAATCCTGTCTTTGACCAGATGTCTTCTCGAGAAGCACCTCCAGCTTTTAGCTCATTAGCTTTGTCTACAAGATCTTTACCACCATTAAGTTTAGCAGCGGGTAAGAACATCCCTGCTATATCTTCGGGATTTCCATCTGGAGCTATATCAACAAACTTATTGATTACTCTTGGGGCAGCTCCCATACCTAGGGTAAGTCCCAAGATATCTCCATAAGTGGCTGTGCCGGAGTTCATTATACGATCAAGTTCGTTAACAGTGCCTACCGTAGCATCATATGCAAAATCTTTTACCGCTTCCTTGCTAGGTAGATATGGATCCATAGCATAATCTTTAACTGCTTCAGCCACTACCGGAACCGTATCTACTATCTTCTCTCTAGTAGTACGCTGATCAGGGTTATAGGAAACTGTATATTCTGTACCAAATGAAGTTCTAAATCTCTGATTACCTGCTTCATCAAACCCTACCAACATATCATCTTCACTGGATCCCATAGGCCTCTGGAAGAAAGGTACATTCTTTAGTGTTAATGGAGCATTAGGATCCGTAGCAGTTGATGTGGATTCTAGATCATCTTCTTTGTTACCAAATATAAAGTCTAATACGCCCACTATTCAGCCCCTTTAACCACTTGATCTCGTAAAGTTTTAAAGCGCTTAAGTTCACCAATCATTCCTTGGATCTCTCTAACAGCACCTATATCTTTGGTTATTTCTAACTGCTCTCGTAGAATTGCTATTCGAGCGTCTGCGTATGATTGCAGCATTTCAAAAGTGTCCTTCTGGTTCACCATTAAGAGAATGCTTCGGTAAAATTGTTTATCCATTTAGGCTGCTATCTTCCATTCTTGTATGGGAGGAATTCCATTTTCTCTGCCATTCGCATCTTTCAACACAAACAATATATCCGTACTGATGCTGTATCTGTTTTGCTCTGACTGATTAGGAGTTGTCTTATGTGGTGTCTTACTAGGGAAAAGTACGAGTAGATCTTCCTTCACATCAAAGGTGTGAAACTTAGCGCATAGAGGATTAGTAGGATCTAACGTACCATCTAAGTAATAAGACTCATCATACATACTTTCGAAAAGCTCATTAGCAGCACTATACTGACCTAATACTAGAGAGCCCGAACCCACAGGAACCCTAGGATAATATACTCCTGTTAAATGGGATACTGCGTGTACATGTGGCTCGATTATCTTATCGCTTTTCTGGCGCACACCCCATGATCGAGTGTAGTAGTAATCATACATATTAGGGTTAATTCCCGTAGCCTTTATGTATTCTTGGATAGCCTTACTAAAGACATTAAATACTGGTGCGTACTCTTCTAAGTTGTGTATGTTGTGATATCCATTTACATCACCTGTCCATGCACCTTTGGAGTCTACAGATTTAGAAGCTTCGATTGAGGCATCTATATCACTGACTAATTTATTCCTTACTTTGTTAGTGAGCCCTCCCTGCGCCTGATAGATAGAGAGAGGGAAAAGATTAGTTATTGATCCTATCACTTATTGTACCGGAGGCTGTGCTTCTTGAGGGGGTTGCCCACCATTATCTCCGCCACCGGATCCTGTGAACCCTGCAGCATCTGGCTCAGGAGCAGACCCCGGAGCTATGTTACCTCCACCAGTTCCCGTAGGATCATCTGGATTTGGTGCGCCACCTTCTGGAGCCTGTGCGGCTGGATCAGGTTGAGGCATCATTCTCTGGATCTCAGCCATCATCTTAGCTTGGATCATGGCTTCTCTAGGATCGTTAAGAATACCATCCTCATCAAGATCCATAGATGCCGCCAGCTCTCTAAGAATGTAGTCATATTTTACAAACGGAGCCATCTGTTGGTTCTGTGTCATTTGCATAAATTGTAGTAAGCGCTGGCTACGAACTTCGTTACGCATCAAGCTTTCTGTACCACGCGGGATAACCTCTAAATCACCAATAAACTGAGGATCAAAGTTAAACTGCATATTAAAGCTAAACAGGGCTTTTCCTAATGGGCTAAGCATGTAATCATCAATGTTGCGTACAACTGTTTTGATTGCCTGTTGTGCAGCACCCATAAGCATACTCATACCAGAAGCGGTTCGGCCTACACCCATAATTCCGGTGCTGCCATGAGAGTAAGATGGAATACCTGTTGCTTCATCCGCAAGCTGTCGAGACTTATCAAACATCATCATAAGCTCTTGAGATACGTTTGGAAACTTAGTGCCGTAGATAGCTTGGCCCGGAGCACCACTTTGCCTACGGAACACCTTGCCCGGATATACTGACATATCTTGACCGGGAACTAAGTTAGTTTCATCAATCTCAATTAGTAGGTTTCCTGAGAGAGCTCCATTGTCTATCGCTAAACGATAGAAGCCATTCATTAGCAATTGTGTGTCTGCCATATTTTCAGCAACACCAATACCAAAGAATGAATAAGGGTTAGCTTCGTAAGGAACTGCAGAGTATGGAATGCGTACTGGTGTAAATGGGTTTAGTACTAGGCGTAATATTTGACCATTACATACCCAAGCATTGATTTGGATCTGGTCTCTATCTTCTAGTTCTGTAGGTATCTCCATATCGGCCTCAAGAGCCAACTCACTATCCATCACACCCCAGTATTCTAGGATCTCATAACGATCTACATCAGACTTATTCTGAGAGTCTTCTAAGGTATCTTCCCAATATTCGCGGATATAAGAAGAGCCCATATCTATTGCCAGCTCAATACTTTCATCACGGAAATGTGGCCGGTTCTTTAGTTGGCGCATCTGAGTGCGGTTTAATCTGTGACGCTGTACAGTAAACTCAGCCTCATCCATATTACGCGCATCTGGGTCAGGGTAGAAATCCCAACATGAAACATACTCAACTTTAGGAATAGTTTCGAAGATAGGTTCGTATTCACCTTCAGCGTTCCATTTTGCGTACTCTTTATCGAATGCAAACGGCCCTTTTAGGACACCTGTGCCGAACAAAGACATCTCAAAAGACATGGATCGTAGATGCTTAGAAGCAGCTGTTTCTTCGAGCTGATCATGGATCTTCTTCTCAAGATTCTGTGCAGCTTTCTTAGCCGGTTCGAATGTAACAGACCCCGGATTAGATCCAGCTCCTAATTCTAATTCACTCTCAATAGGTTTAAGTTTATTAGAATATAAACCTAGATCTTTAGCTATCTCTGGGCGAGTAATATTCCTAGGAACATCGTAATCCACACCCGTCTTCTCTTTGACCTTTTCCGTAGTTAGTGAGTTAGGATCATAGCTTACCTCACCCGCAACATTGTTAGGGAATTTACGAGATTCAATACCAATTGGAAATTTACTACCAGCAAACAGAACATCAATAATCTGACTGTATGCAGCAAGTACTTTAGTCTTAGTAATTTTAACAAAGGCTTTAGATTTTTCCGTGTCCGTAAATTGAACTTCGGGGCCGTATATACCACGGTAGTTTCTGTACCCATCTAGCCAACGTGTTTCGTCCGTTAGCCGTGCATCTTTTGATCGCTGGAAGGCGGAATTAATAAATCCGACAACACCAGAGTATTCGCTATTTTCTTGTTCTACATCCCCATCTTCTTCAAGGGCTATGACGTTTGCTTCATCGGTCATATCTTCTTGGTTAATAGGGTCGGTAGGGGGCTTCATTAATGCCATTATCAGTATCCAAACATGTTATCTGAAGGTTGCCATTTCTGTTGTGGAATTCCCTGCCCATCGTCAAAAGCACTAAAGGCTCTAGGGCGGGATTGAATACCATAACGTATCGAGTCGTATGCGTGATCTGAGGCGTACCTAGGATCAATATCATCTGATCCTTTTGGGTCGCTTGGTATCGTGGGTAGATCCGCAATAATTTGTCTACAAGTATTAAAGAACACTATTCCCGGCATTTGTGTGTCTTCATCTACTTTAAGAAGTTCATGTAATCTGTTTTTGCCAGCAACCCGAGATCCTTTAGATCTATCTGAAGGTCGCCATCTACATCCTTGGGAGATCATTTCTTCCGCTATGGATGGGCCTAATTGTCCTCGTTGATGCCAACATGAGCTATCTAATATTCCGTAGCTTAACTTCTCACCATTCTCAGCTTCTAGTACTGCCTTAGCTAGGTCTCTGCCGGTATGTTTGCTAAGGTATAATTCTCGATAAACAATTAATGTATTGAAAGAAGGATCGATAGCATACCAATGCACAGCGCTGTATGTACTATACCCATAATCTGCAGATCTAAATTTACGCCAAGTATCTGGGATTTCGAAGGGATCAACAACATGTACGTTACTCCTAAATTCTGTAAAGGCTGCTCCACTGGCTACTGCCCAATCACCCTCTAGTAATTGTCGGCGTTGCATCTCAGGTAGAGAAAGAAGGTTGGCTTCGTATGCACCATCATTAGCTAGGTAAGGATTGTCGTATAATGAAGCTGGTATAAACCTACGTTGGAATAATGGCTGACCCGCTTTAGATGGATGCGTGTCTGGGTATTTAAGATCTTCACCTGTATCTATATCTGTTGCGGTAAATGGAACATTGGCTGGAGCCGGATCCACAAACATCTTACGAACCCACCCATGTCCCGGCCCACCCGGATTGCTTGTAGCCCGTAGAAAGATCGGAAGGTCTGGTGCGGTTGTCCTTAACCGGGAGCGCATATAGTTCCAAGCGAAGGGCGTTGGATGTTGAGTGAGCTCATCAAAGGCAATATAACTAAAAGCTTGCCCTTGGTATCTCAACACATCTTCGTCACGCTCCAAGTAAGTGAGCCACAGTCGTGCTCCGCTTGGGAATACCCATTGGCTTTTCTTTTCTTGCCATTTGGCTCCTTTAAAAGCCTTTGGGTATAACTCTTGTGTTTTCCATATAATTTCACGCAGCTCATCTGTAGTCTTACGCAAAATTAACCCATTAAATTCTGGGTGTGAGAAGTATCTCATGGGGTCAGCAATCAGACTATAAGTTTTTCCCCCTCCGGCTGCTCCTCCATATAGTACCTCACGTTCTATAGCAGATAAGAACTCTGTTTGAGGCCCCGGATTAGGAGCAAATACAATCTCCTTCTCTTCTGGGGCAGCGTCAAAATCTAAAGTTTCGCTTATCGTCTTACGAGGTGTTAGAGTAACTTCTTTGGCGGGTTTGTCTTCCCATTGCTCTAGTTTTTTTTTCTGTAGTGTCAGTACACGCTTAGCATCCGCAGCTTTTCTTTTAATCTTAGCTTTAGCTTTTTCTGGGCCAGTTTTAGGAGCCCTTGCCTTGCGAGCCTTCTTCTGTTGCTTTTCTCTCTTATTTCCATCTAGAGCACCTCTGCGCTCCTTCCAGATCTTATTGATACCCTGATGCGAAATAGACTTACCCGTCTTTTGAGTAAGCCACGCAGCAGTTTCTCTGAGAGATCCACCTTTATCTATGTGATCAAGCGCCTCGACTATAAAATCCATCATATCCTCGTCCGGTATTAGGATACACGGATCGTCTTCGGATGGTCGGTAGCCGTAAGCTACTCTAGCGGTTCTATTAGCCCTACGCTTGTCGGGAAAATCTGTATTTTTTGTCATTCACTAGCTTGTTTTGGGGGGAGTATAAAAATACCACCTTCTGGGCCTTTGACTTCAACTGTTTCCCTTTTAACAACCCCAGCTCGGTCTAAAACTTCTTTAGCTGCCGATATTACGTTCTTTGCACCTAACGCACTAGGATCTAGCATAACATTAGTTAGCCCAACTGCTGCTCTAGGAGCATTCATAGCGATCATTAGATCTGCAGCGGCAATAATGTCTTCTTTAACGGGCTCTACAGCCTCTTTTATCGTTGTATTCTTTGAATATCCTGCGATATCCATTGCAGTCCGAGGATCCCCAGCTGCTTCACCCATCAATGCATCAACAAATGCTTGTTGGCGTTCTGTTAATTTCTTTTTTTCCATTATCTCATATACACGAAGGCTAGGCCTACGGCTCCCGTACAAATCATCCAGAAAAACCTCTCAGCAAAGGCTATCTTCTGACCCCTTGCTATTGCTTGCTTTTCAATATCATCCATTCGATCATCAAACTTCTTAAATGCACCATCTATGTGCTCAAGACGTTTGAATACGGTAAGAATACGTTCTTCCATCCGTGCCATTGCAACAACTGCTTCGGACAATCTATCCAATTTGTCCTCCATACGCCTAAGACGTTCATCCATCGTAATCCTACCCTTTTTTGTATTTTGCTTTGCCCCAGCTAATACGCTTAGAGCTGGTTTTTTTGCTCGCTGCGTTCTTTGCAGACTTACTCTTTGATTGTGATGCGGGGCGACAAGCGGGATAGCTTTTACGCTTATCATTTTTACCAGAGCGACCGCAGGGTTTACCTGTCTTTACATCGCGCCAATCTTCTTTAAACCACTTCTTAAGTGCAGCTCCTTTTTTTGATTTACGAACTGCCATTATTTCTTCTTCTTACTTTTATTGCCCCAGTTCTTAGCTCCAACCTTTCGGCATTTTGCAACTGCACCAGAGGCATAGGCGCTAGGCCAAACCTTATAACGAGACTTTACTTTTCTAACGCAAGCATCATCAGCTTTTTTCTTCTTAGCGGCCATTAGGTCACCACTTCTTGCAAGACCAATATCTTGCACTGAATTTATCCTTGGCTGTGTCGCACTTATGGCGAGCACGGAATGATTTACGGCGTTTAGGATTGCTCTTTTTAATGGTCATATTAGGATCCCCAAATCGAACTATCTTCTCTTTGCCATCCTTACATGCCTTAACTACAAACTTTTTAGCCCCGCCGCTGGTGCGGCGAGGTTTATTACAAGCCATCCTTGATTTGTCTATCTTAGACATCAATTACCGATCGTAGAGTTTGTGATATATTTCACCGCGAGTGATGCCCATATCTTTGAGCTGTCGGTCGCTTAAGTTCTGCAACATGAAGTGAGCTGCTCTGCGTTCTTGTGTGAGTTGAACTTTTTTAAATACTTTATTTAGATATTGTAGCATAATTACCTCTCTTTAACAACTACTGAGGTAATTATATCAGAATTATTAAGGTATTAGGATTGCTATATCGACATACCCGTATCAACAGGAGCGCAATATCCTATACCAAGTAATCCTCTAGCGGTGACCGTACCAACCTTGTTATTAACATACAGCTGGCATTCCTCTAAATTAGGAAGCAGATTTTTGTGATTTATTAATATACAACTAGAGACATCAACAGTCTGGCATAGCAATATCACCGCTAGGAAATTCATTTCTTCTTCTTGGCCATACCGCCATAACCCATCTTAGGCTTCTTCATTGCATAGCCACCACCCATCATCTTAGGTGTGCCTTTTTGCGTTGCTGGACGGGATGCGCCACAGTTTGCTTTCTTATTCTTCATAGTATTCTCCTAGGATCCTGCAATAATACGATCTGGTAATCCCTCTTTGTCATCGAGCTGCTTCTCAACTTCCGCTGTAGGAACATCTCCAAAGAACAGATCACCATACCCAGTAAAAATAACTGCATCTTCATCAGCTTGCTTTTGGGTGATCAAACCCTCTTCAAGCAAATACTGCCGTGTTTTCTCTAAAGTTAGATGAATGCCAGTATTAGCCTCAATAGCGGCTCTAATGTAAATTAAGTTTATCATTCTGGATTTATATATTATCTCATGTTACATGAACAAAGTCAAGAAAGAGGATTTACAAAGTGCGCTTTATGTGATATAATCGAGTTGTGGTCTCGAGGGTATATATAGATAGAAGTACTCTAAAGCAGCGCTAAGAATAGTACTTAGTTAACCTATCAATATCTTCTAACATCAGCTCCTCAGAGAACTCCTCGGGCTTCATATGTAGCATATCACTGGTATTCTTACCCATACGGTCTAGAAGCTTCTCTCTACTAAACACTCTAAATAAATTCGTATCCAAGCAGGTCAGCATAAACTGGTCTGCTTCTTTTTTGCTTATACGAAAACTATGGTATCTATCCCCTGTAGTCTTAGAAGCAGAGGCCTTAACCTCTAATCCGAATAAAGTCCCATTAGGAGCCCTGCACCATATATCAGCTCCTCTACGGTCTACTATCGAGCACTCGAAGTTATTAAACTCTAAATAATAGGCAGCTAGGTTCTCACCTACCCTACCAACTATAGAAGCATCTAATTTCGATCTAGGTACAATCAGAGGTATGTTCATACTTCCACCTCCGGTAAATCATTCATATCAACTTTAAACATGTCCTCTACGAGAGTACTATCTTCAATAGATCGTGCTATCTCTCTCAGCTTAGAAGAGAACCGTGCAAGCTCATGGGCTACACAGTACAGCTTCTGATAATCTGAATCGAACTTGTATAATTCTAAGCACTCCTCGATCAATCTCTCAAAAGGAGTATCTACTTCATTGGGCTCATCATCACCGGGGATAGATATATATGTTGATATCACCACACCTTCAGAGTCATCAAACTCCAAAGACAGTGCATGATCGACCTCAACATCTAAGTTTAGTTTATTATGGATGTTAATCACTACTCAATAGGCCTTCTCTAATGGAAGTTACCTTAACAAATACATTAATTATTCACCTAGGTCAAGTGTAGTTTACAAATAAATCCTACCAATCCCTGATAAAAGGTTATATACAAATCATTGATTGGTGACACCGCTAAAAAGAGGGGTCTAGTTTACAGCTGCAAAAATCCCATCTCGGGTTAGAGTTGTATACGGTACGGGTAGGGGGTGGGGTGGCACTCGCCGGCTCAAAAATTCTCCTCTATGTCATCGATCCCTAGTAATAACTCTATATAAATAAGGTTAAATTGAATAGATTAAGGAATAGCAGCTGTAGATCCCTTATTAATATGCAGCCGATTTAAAAACCTACTACCATCATAGTATTAGTTCTAGGATCTAGGCCTGAATATTGGAGAAATCACTAGGAATTCTAAAAGAGTGACGGATTTTTCACACAAGAGAGGGATCCCCAGCTGTGCACATAATAGACCTATCTCAACATTGCCGGTAACTATTAGCACTCCTTAGTTCTGATACTTATCCGGTGTTAGACCAGGGAATTATTAATCCCTTAGATCCTCCTGCATTGTGATCGATCCGGTGCTAGATAGCCTGATAAAGATCCATCAGCTCGACCAGAGAGCGCGTTAGATGCTCTGATATCGATCGACTAGGCATTAAAAAACCCGCTCGAAAGCGGGCTCTTAAACAATATTCCAGATCTATTAGCCGGCTCTCTGATGCTTTAATCCTATCTTTAACATCTCGATAGCCTCCGATCTATTGCCCCTGATCAGTTCTCCCAGAGACCACGCTACCCAGCTTTTAGCTAGAGGCTTTAAGATATCGGGATCCTCCAGCTCCTGCTTAGGTTTCGTTACCGGCTCGATCTTAACCGGTTTCGGATTATTGCCGGCTCTCTGATCGATCTTAAATGATTTAGCTAGGCAATCCCTAGCCTCATCAATCTGTCGGATTAGATCCAGAGCCTGATCATCAGTAAAATGATAGTTACCTCGGTTAGATAAATTGCCCAGCAACTCAATTGATTTGATTGCTCTAGGTAACCTCGATCCAGAGATCCTAATAAATGCATCAGATTTAGTATCACTCATAACAATCACTCTCCGGATTATAATAATCTCCCTGATCCTCATAATGCCGATCCAGATCCTCCCAGTAACGGAAGGTATATTCTGGAAAAGTTTCTAATAAGGTTTCTTTCGTCTCATTAGAGGGACACTCAACAGTAGTTTCTAATCCACACTCATCAAAACAAATAGCTAATTTCATGCTCCTGCCTCCCCAGTGTAGATGATCCTATCATTAGGATAATACTCCTCCAGCTTAGCTTTCGGGAAAGTNTTTAGATATTGCTTGGCAATCTTATGCATCCGATCTAGCCGGTGCTGTGCAATAGCTCCTGATACCTCTCCATCCATAAAGATACTTTCATCTAATAGATCACAATCTATCTCAAAACCTACCAGCTCAATGCTGGCTGTCCTTCCATTAAACTTATCCCAAACATAGTCACACAGTTCCGGATACTTATCCTCATGAAAAAATAACGTATTACATAAATCATCAGTGGCCGTAATCATGCTAACACCTCCGCCTGATCAACATCAGCTAACCAGCTTTTCATATCATCAGTGAAATAGTTAGTCCTCCAATGCTCACAAATAGTTCTAGGAAGTTTTGCCCAGCCAATATTACAGCATATCCAGCCTTGGGAATAATCATCTAAAAAAGCTAGATCCCCAACTGATAGCGCGGGTGTCCGGTCATATTGATAAAAGCTCTCAACCTCGGGATGATCCGCCTCGATGTTACAAGTCCGGAACATGATTTCTAGAGCTTGGTTGTCGATACTATCAACCCCGAGATTATATTCTCCCTTCAGCTGGATATTATAACCGCGCTTATAAATACCGAATATATGCAGAGTTAATAAGTTTGCCTCTAAGGATTTGATCTTATTCCTATCTAGGAAACCTAGATCCAGATAAGCATTATACCAAATAAGGGATCCCCTGCCTGAGTTAACATCATCACATTGAGTTTTAGATAAAGAGCGGGAATAGATAATATAATTAGTGCTCATGCTACCAGCTCCCCACAAACAGTATCGATTGCTTTTCTAACTCCATCGATTGCCTCAATATCATTAGCCAAACTATCAGCTGTATCAGCTATTTCCCCGAGCTCATCATATAGATCAATGCCCTCCTCCTTAATATCTACTAGCCTGTAATCATGTTCTAAGTCTTCTAGATCTGATCTGGCCTTATCAATTACAAGATAAATCTTAGCTAGGTTTTTCAATATTTCCTGATTTGTCATTATTCTGCCTCCGCATCGATTGTATATGACCAGCTTAAAGGGATGATATGATCAGCCTCCATAATTGCGC
>JGI20157J14317_10001355_pt1 | contig 22843 bp, 21 predicted proteins | sample COG_07_FD_14317 | JGI IMG/M metagenome (IMG submission 14317)
CCTGATTTCGAAGAGGTAGACAATTCGTTCAGCATGTTCTGGATTTGTCCGCCCATTCTTGCGATGATTGCGATTCTCCTCTCTCTCACTCTCAGTCGTTTGCTGGAGCGCGACGAGGAGAACGGACCTGAAGGGGAAGGAAAAGATGAAGAAAGCGAGGGCGACGAGCAAGAAACCGAAGGGTGAAGCCGGTTTTGTTTCAACCTCATCTAACCGAAAGTCATAGAGAAGAGCAACCCCTCGCATGAGACGAGTGGAGCGCCATGTACACGATGGAAGACCTCAAGACAAACCGTGATGCTCAGATCACGGTAGGCAGTATCGTGTTCTTTTTGCTCGCCTTCCCAATTTACTTTGGATTCGCTGCAGGAAATGCCGATGGCTCTCTTAGTGGAAGCGTTGTAGCGGATTACAAGGTCAACGGTGAGTTGACGTATGTTCAGCTTGATTCGGGTACAGAATACGTCGCAGATGGAACGCCTTGGATGGACACCTTCAACACCGACGCGGTTGATGACGCAGACGAGATGAACATCGTTGGTCTTCGAGTGAGTCTTTCCTATGGAGAAGACGAAACTGCGAATGGTCCAGGGTGTCTTGGACAGGATGCTGCTGACACGATTACTGGAACAGCCACCCACCTTAACTTCACAGGAACTGGCGACGGACAAAACGGTGGTGCAGACGGAAGTCATGAAGTGACTGCTGAATGGTACAACTCCTCCATGGTCGGTGGAGAAGTCATTGAAGGATTGTCAATGGACGACATCAAAGAACAAATTGATTCCATGGGCGCTGGCCTTGGCGACCATACCGTTGAGATTTCTGTTGGTGCACAGGCGGGTAATGAACCGATTCCAACCTGTAGTCGTTCGGATGAGGGTGAAGAAGTGTCTTATGTCGTAGAACTCATTGTTTTTGATTACACCATCGTTCCAGTGATTGAAGTCCAGGCGGCCTGAAGATGACCCACTGGCTGCATTACCACGCTAAGGACGGTGTTGAGGAACGAAGGAGAAAGCATCCTCGGATGCCCTTTGACCGTATTTCTACGAGCAAGCCTCTCCCCTCTGACCTGAAAATTGGAGATACCATTTGGGGATTCACTCGAATCGAAAAAGAATACTACCTCATGGGTTCATTGGTGGTCCAATGGTTTGGAAATGCCGAAGATGTCCCGGAAAATGTAACCTCGGAATCGTTGTTCAATCACAAAAAGTATGCAGCAACGTGTCCTACAACAGAAGCAACTCCTTACAAGAAGGTGTTTATTGATGAAATGCCGTACTGCGAATTGCCGTCCTACAAAGGCGGAAGCACCATCGGCGATATCAGAGCAACCACCGAGCTCATCGGTTTCTTCGTGAAAGTGGATGAGGCATCAGTAGAAGAACAATTCATTGGGCGGCATTAAGCGTTCAAGAGTTTCTTGATGTCAATGATGGATGAGACGCGCTCGTCAGCCATCGCTTTCATCTTGGTCAGTTGCTCTTCAGTTGTTGCTTCCATTCGCATTACCAAGACTGCCTCGGTGTTTGATTTGCGAGCAAGGTACCATCCGACATAGTTTCCGTCATCGTCGTTGAACCGCACGCGAACCCCGTCAACGGTGGAGCATTCGTGGTCGTCATAAGCCGAAGTGATCGCAGCAACGACTTCGAGTTTGTCCTCTTCTGCACAGGGAACTTTGACTTCACCAGTGGTTGGTAGGGACGGTGCGAGGCGCTCCAATTCAGACGAGAAGGACGGGCCTCCATCGCTTGGTGCTGGACGTCGTGACCAGAGTTCAATCAAGCGTGCAGCATTGTACAGCGAGCAATCAAAGCCGTACCATCCACGGTCAGCAAGGAAAATGTGGCCGCTCATTTCAGCAGCCATCTTTGCTTCGGGCATGCTTGCGAGAACTCGCTTCATGAACGAATGTCCCGTACGAGCCATCACGGGCCGTCCACCGGCCTCCAAGATGGCTTGTTCTACATTCATGGAGCATTTGACGTCGTAGATGATGCGTCGGTGCTCATCGTCGGTTGGGTCAGCCCCTTCTTCAACGCCTTCAAGCAAGTCTTCCGCCAGGAGCGCAATCAGTCGGTCGGGATAGATGAAACGCCCTTCTTCGTCAACCGCACCGATACGGTCTCCGTCACCGTCCGCACCCATTCCAAATTCGCAACCGTTGTCAACGACAGCCTTGCCGAGGTCAACCATGTTCTTTGGACGGGTTGGGTCTGCTCCGTGGTTTGGCTCGCTGGCATCCCAATCGCAGAACAAGTCCACATGGTCGCATCCGAGTCGGTCCAACAGTTCGCTCATGGCGGGGCCAGGGACTGCATTTCCGCAGTCAACTGCGACTTTGACCGGTCGCGATAAGGGGCCGGTTGAAGCGATGATTGCGTCCAAGTATGTGTTGATATGCGGCGAGTCAACAATTTCACCTTCGCCTTCACGGAACTCACCTTTGAGGAAGACCTGTTTCAATTCTTGAATTTCCTCACCTGCAAGCGGCAGCGTGCCTCGGCACATTTTGAACCCGTTATGGGTCGGCATCGGCAGGTGACTCGCCGTGACCATCACGCCACCATCAACGTCCAATGTCCAACATGCGTGGTACACACAACCGGTTGAAACAATACCCAAGTCCATGACGGTCACGCCGCCTTCAACAAGGCCTCGCATCAGTTCGTTGGTGAGGGCCGGAGAAGAATCGCGTATGTCTCGACCAACGGCAAATGCATTGCATTCCAGGTAAGTCGCCATCGCGCGTCCAAGGCGGTATGCGAAGGCCGGAGTGAGTTCACCGCTACCGTCGCCGTTGGCCAATCCGCGAATGTCGTAGGCTTTGAAACAGGCTTCGGGCCATTCATCCATGCACTGCGGGACAGGTAGAGGGCTTTCAAGCCTACGCGAATTATCGTCGCCACCAAGCGATGAACACGAGCGTGACGGTCATGATCACCAGAGCTTCAAACAAGACTCCTGAATACCAACACGCAGCCAAGAAGGCCACCGTGGGTGGGCCAAACATGCGTAACAACGCTGGCCATGTCAGCAAGCCNGGAGGAGGCTTTTCGATGTAAGGTGAGCCCGGCATGTCAATCCTGCTTGACGGCTTGTACCACAATTTCAACCAGCGCGTCTGCCGGTAATGCATCAACAGCAAAGGCTGCACGGGTAGGTTTGATGTCAACGCCTTCGAGCCAAGCACCGTACACTTCGTTCATGGGAGCGTAATAGTCCATGGTCTTGAGAAGAACTTGAACGAAGACGAGGTCGTGTTTTGAGGTACCAGCCTCTGCGAGGAGGGCGTCAATTTTTTCCAGTGTGCCTTTGGTTTGGGAGGTGATGTCGTCACCGGCATCAATGTTGATTTGACCTGAAAGCCATACTTGGTTGCCGACGACCACGGCAGGGGTGTAGGGGGCGTACGTTTTCGTGCCAGGAGGGCTGATGCCGACTTTTGTCATGCATCAATACACTCCGAAGCCGTCCATCAACTTCACCCAAGCAAGCGATGATTTGAGGGGGGACACCGCATCGCAGGTTCATGCGCACCTGTTGGGTTCTTGACCATCCGGCTCACGTGCGCTTGTTGGCGCCGCTGATGCGGGAAGGCGGTACGCCTGACCTCATCGTAGCGTGTGAGCGAGATGAAGTTCGGAGGATGATCGAAACGGGTGACGGCCGTTTGCCTCGCCGTCAAACCCTTTGGGTTCCTCGTCCGGTTGGTGACGGGCGTTACCGCAAAGCGATGTTCCGTGTTCGTAGCGTTCAACGGTTCATCAAAGGGGCAAGTAAGGACGGACANGGCGAGGTAGANCGGGTTGTAAGCGTTGGAGCGCCCCTTGAATTGCTGGGCCAAAAATCTCGTTTCTGGAGGCGCACCTCGGTCAAAGAACGGTGGTACATTACCGATACAGAAGTCAACCATACGGCGCACAATCTTGCNCTGAAAGGGGCCACGCATGTTGTCGTTCCGACCCACTGGCGCGAAGATTTGGACGGAGGGTTCCTCGCTTCGTTCAAAGGTGAAGTGCACCGAATGGATGGGTTGCACGGCCATGTCCATCTTGCGCCACACCGCCGTCCAACCAAGGTCAGCAATCCGCCAAGGATCATCGTTCGCCGATTGAAAGGCGACGGCATACATGACGGTGATGAAATCGTACCTTTGCCAGCGGATGCTCTGGACGGTGTAGCCACAACACTGGCCGATGAGGATGCCTATCAGGGCTCACCATGGGATTTGGACCGTGAGCTTGCGGGCCATGATGGCGTCATTACCCAATCGGTGACTCTGGCCAGCGAAGCGGCCTTGTTGGGGACACCAACCCTTCTCATTTCCAGTGCCCGTCGAGGTTTCCTTGACCGGCTTGAGAACGAGGGTGCGCCGCTGTTTCGATGGCGGGGTCAAAACGACAAAACGGAGTGGGGCGCGGTCCATGCGCAATTCCTCGCGGGGTTGCATCTCACCGATGCGTTGGAACCCGCTGATTGGCCCGATGCAAAACGTCAGTTAGCGGCCCTTTTCAGTTCATGAACGGGACCCTTTCGTTCTCAAAGATGCTGAACCATTTGACTTATATTCCACCCGCTTGTCGTTTTCTTCGTGACTCGGCGGGGCTCTTTCTTGATTTCCGCTTTATTCTTGTCAATGCTGATGGGCGGTTGCATCGGCAGCACTCAAGAGGATAATGGCCTTGATTTGGTGGTAACGTACGCCTCTACCAACGGAACCGTCGTTGAGTCCTATGAAGAAGGTGAACGCGTATCCATCACTGGAGTTGACCTGACGTTTGATTTCTCCCAAACCTCATCAGATGCGGCGCTAGTACGGTTTGGAGTGAACTTTCTTGATGGAACCCCAGGGACGACGGTTGAAGCCAATGATGGAACCCAAGTCACCGTTGAATTCTTCGAGCACGGTCTGCATGAAATCGCCTTGTTTGCCCTTGATGACGGCGGTCAACAAGCCATTACTACCGTTGTCATTCGGATTGAACTCCAGATGATTTGGACGGAATCAACCACATATGAGCCGTTGTCCATGCCGCTGAATTCACTTCCCAAGAACGGGGGCATGCCCCCTGCGGCAATCATCATTGAATCCCATGTGGAAAATCCGGAACTCATTGAAAACGTCGGCGGAGGGCAAGGCGTTGAGATCACATGGGGCTTGATCGATGATACAAACTCAGCATGTCAACGCCAAGAGGGTTCAGTGGATGAAGGGCAAACTGCTTCGTGGAACACGATTCACTTCAACACCTATGAAGCCCATGAATTGACCGTTCTTTACGAGGAGGGACAAGACCACGTCAACATTCATCAAACCGTCTTCTTGCAATACGAGGCGCTTGAAACACTGCCCAACGTTTGAGTCAGCAGCAGCCGTCTTCTCGCATTGGTGCACTGATGAAGGTCACTTTGTCGACGTTAGGGGTATTTCTCAGCAGGTCAATGGCTGTTCGGAAGTCGACGGCTTTACCCAATGCATGCAAGACGTCAACACAAGTATGGCTGTGGGTGAGGCAACTGTGATTGTAGGAAGTGATTTCGAGGTTGTGGGAATGTCGGATTTCTAGCAATTTCGCTTCAACCCCGTGCTGATAATAGACGACCAAGTGGCCCTCAACGACCTCATCATCCTTCATGTCGCGAAGTTCACCTCTTCGCTGTATTTCTGCAAAATAGTTGGCGGCATCTCGTAAAAACCGACTCCTGTTTTGATAACCTGAAGCATCCATCAACGAATCAAGATTATCAGCGAACGCTCCATCAGCGCTAAATGAAATAATTTTGCTCATAAGTCAAGGGAAAAGGTCACCCTTCATAATAATTCTCTAATTACTAATTATTAGTTCCTGTTAAATAGATAATAGTTTACGGCGAGGGCATGAACGCACAGTGGAAGCGCGCTATGTTAACGAGCCTGATTTTGATTTTCTCCAGCTTAGCAGGCTGTTTAGGAGATGATGTGGACGCTGATGAATCAGCCAATGAAGATGCATACGGTACCGTAATGGTCTCTACCTATCACGTCGGTGAATTGGTCAAGTCTATTGCTGGCGACGATGTTGTTTTGGAATACATGAGCCAAGACAACATTCCCGTTCACGACTACGAACCATCTGTTTCAGACCTGATCCGTCTTGAGAACTCTGATTTGTTCTTCTATCACGGTCTAGGCCTTGAGCCATGGGTTGAGTCCACGCTTTCTTCTCTAGGTTCCAAAGCACCTACCTCCGTACAAGTTCACACCATGCCCAGTGGAGATACTACCCTCGATTACGAATCAATGCTCAAAACCGACCTGTGTGACCTCATCACCGAGGGCCCATATGAAGACGTCACGCTCGTCGAAGAAGGCTCTGTCCTCCCGGAAATTCATGCAGAACCAACTGCTCAGAACATTTCCTTCCCTGAGGAAATGCACCACGACGAAGACGGCCATGATGACCACGACGAAGACGGACACGATGACCACGACGAAGACGGACACGATGACCACGACGAAGACGGACACGATGACCACGACGCCCACGACCATCTTGAAGCAGAAGAAACAGAGAACATGACCGACTGTGCAACAGAAGCAGTCCTTTCAATCTTCCACCTAGAAGAGGGCCAATATGTCCTTGAATTCGAAGAGAGTTCTTTGGAATCGTTCAACATTGCCATACTCAAGATGGGCGGCGGACATGCTGGCCATGACCATGGCGAACACGATGACGACTCCCAGGAAGAAGGACCCGTCTGCCACGACATGGCAGACCACCTCAACACCAACCACTCGACTGAAGAAGAATGTAAAGCGGCAGGCCACACATGGATGGAAGGAGACGACCACGACGGCCACGACGGCCACGACGGCCAAGATGATGACGGGCACGATGACGAACTTACCGCAGAAGAAGCCATGGCTATGGCCGATTCCAACAATGATGGAAACCTTTCTTGGGATGAATTCTGGACTATGATGAGCCAGGACGACGACCATGATGACGGCAACCACACGGACGACGACCATGATGACGGCAACCACACGGACGAGGACCATGACGACGACCACGACGGCCATGATGACGGCAACCACACGGACGACGACCATGATGACGGCAACCACACGGACGACGACCACGATGAAGAGATGGAGTTCCAAATGAACTTCTTCATGAACATGTTCAACGAATCAGACCTTGATTCCAACGGACTTCTCAACATGGTGGAACTTAGAGGTTTCATTGAAACAATGGACTCAATGGAAGACGATGATTCCATGGGGGTTGAATACATGATTATGATGTACGACCTAGATGGTGATGGTGAATTGTCATTTGATGAATACAAAACTATGTTTTCAGCGAACGAAGACGGGCACGATGACCACGACGAAGACGGNCACGATGACCACGACGAAGACGGCAATGGAATGATGGACGACCTTCTACAACTATTGTTTGATGAAATGGATCTTGATATGAACGGCAATTTGAGCGCTGAAGAACTCGAAAGTATGTTTGAGGATGAAGAAGAACATCATGCGGCATACGCTTCCCTTCACGTTCGTGCTGAAGGTGAATACGGATTCGCACTTCCTCACGGAGTTACCATGCACATTCTAGCAAACGGCGGTCATGATGACCACGGCCATAACGATCAACATGGTTCGATGGTTTGCTATAACATAAACACTCACACCGTTGACAACATGCTTACCACAGAAGCTACTTGTGAAGATGCTGGCTTGATGTGGGCTAACCCTGATAACTTCGTGCAACCCGGAACCGGCGATGACCACGACGAGGACGGCCACGACGAAGAAGGCCACGATGAGGACGGCCACGACGAAGACAACCACGACGAAGAATCCTTGAATTTCGACCCGCACAGCTGGCTTGACCCTGCTGCATTCAACGCTCAAACCACTGTAGTCATGGATGCTCTCATCGCTGCTTTCCCAGATGGTGAAGATGCTTTCAAGACCAATGGTGCTGCGTTTTCGGCTAAGTTGGTCACCCTAGATACAGCCTACGATGCTGCATTTGGGACCGGTGGACTCTGCATGACGGGCGGACATGAGAAGAAGGTAAGTGCAAATCACAATGCCTATTCCTACCTCTCGGTTCGATACGACATCCAATTTGTGACCGTTCACGGCCTTGACCCTGAAGGCGAGCCTTCTCCTCAAGACATTGCGAAAGTAGTAGAATTCATCAAGGAAGATGGCATTACTGTTCTTTTCGTTGAAGAGTATACTGACCCAACATCCGTTAAGAGTATTGTCGATGAGACCGGTGTGTCTATTGAAACACTCTATACCATGGAATTGTCTCCAAGCGATCCAAGCGATGATTACATGTCAATGATGGAGAGTAACCTCGCAAACTTGATCTCAGGAATGGGATGCTGAGTACTCCGTTTCTAGCAAGAGATGAATATAACTCGAGGGTTATTCCAGCATAAAGGTGAGATGATGCATTCAGTTGACATTATACCGGTTTTTTTCGTAGGGGCGATATTCTTCGGCCTTTGCGGAAGATTAGTTGTTGGATACATCAAGGCGCGAAGTGTTTGATTCTTGGTGTTCTATTCATATAACATGCTATCCGGCAATTAGATGGTCGTGGATTCTCATGAAGCCTTTGGTCGTTGGAACTCTATCTGAGGATGAAGTCATCCTTGATGTCAAAGATTTATCCGTCAAACGCTCTGGAAACCTGATTCTTAAAAACATCAATTTCAGCATCAAGCGAGGAGAATTTGTCGGTCTTGTTGGCCCGAACGGAAGCGGAAAATCAACGCTCCTTCTCACGCTGCTTGGAGTGCTTAAATCCCATCAGGGATCGGTGACCGTCTACGGGCATCAACCCCTTTCAAGCCGGCTCATTGGGAAGATTGGCTGGGTTGCTCAGGCTGCTGCGAATTTACCGAAAGACATTCGGATCACCGTTCGTGAATTGGTACGGTTGGGTACCATTAACGGGAAAAACATGTTCCGTTTTGCAGATGGTGGTCGTCGAAAGTGCGTGGATAAGGCCATCAAAATGGTCGGTCTTGAAGACGTCGCAAACAGAGACATTGCCCGTCTATCGGGAGGTCAGCGTCAACGTGCAATCATCGCCCGAGCACTGGCTTCAGAATCTGAGTTTATCCTGTTGGACGAACCCCTTGTCGGTATTGACCGCGAATCACGAAATTCGTTGTTGAAATTGCTTGACCAACTCTGCCATGATGAAGGGAAAACCATCTTGATGGTTTCTCACGATCTCACAGCCATTCGGCAAACCGCCCATCGGATGATGTTCCTTGAGCAAACCATCCGTTTCGATGGAAAAAGCGATGAGTTTCCGGATTTGGTCAAACTTGCAGACCTGCGAGGCATTGGAGCCGTGCACGATCATACCGAACATGCCGACCATCACCACCATCCTAAGGAGGAAGAATGATGGGTCTTGGTGTTCTTCTCCTTGACGTATTGGGTCCACTCATGGAAGCGGTTTCCACATTCCTCCCTGGTGACTACTTCCCGTATTACTTCAGTGCGCCTTACCTTCAACGCCCTCTTCTCGCTGCAATTATGGTCACTGTGGTTGCAGGTATTCTCGGTTGCTACCTCTTGATTCAACATCTTGCTCTTATGGGAGATGGACTTGCACACGTAGCATTTGGAGGTGTTGCAGTTGGTATCGTCTTAGGCGCTACCTCGCCGCTGTTGTATGCACTTGTATTCAGCGTCACTGCTGCCGTTCTTATTCATGAAATGCAGTCGAGAGAAATGCTGACTGGTGATGCTTCAATTGCTATTTTCCTAACAGGNATGTTGGCTCTGGGGCTTGTGATTCTACGNCTCGGAGGCGGAGCTCTTACTACCGATATTGAATCGTTTCTGTTCGGAAATCTAAACTTGATTGACGAGGCGAGTCTCGATTTAATCGTTCTAATATGTCTCGGTTCGCTGGTTGTTCTCGGATTCATNCGTCAAGGATTACTCGCTTGCGCAGTTGATCCCGTTGCAGCTCGTGTCCAAGGACTTCCCGTTCGAAACATCGGTTTGCTGTTTAGCGTCACTACAGCCGCAGTCGTGGTCGTGATGGTCCAAGTTGTCGGAACCTTGCTGGTGACTGCCCTGCTGGTTACCCCTGCAGCAACCGGTCAATTGCTCGGACGAAGTTTCCGACAATGCATGTTATGGACTCAGGCGTTCGGATTTTGCTCTGTCATCTTGGGCCTGTACTTGTCGGCTGAGTACGATACGGGAAGCGGTTCAATGATCGCGTTGGTTGCAGCAGTTCTCTTCGCTATTGTGGCGGTCGGTCAAGTGGTCATCAGGTCGTTTATTCAGTCGGATGAAAATCTGAACTGAAGCGGGCCAGGTCTAAACTGAATCGTTATTGAGCCAGTTCCTGAGGATTTGCAAATGGTCACCCGCGAGTTCCAACTCACCAGAGAACACCGTTTCAATCGGCCAAAACTTAGCGTCAGCAGCATCGTCACCGCCCACGGGGTCTTGTGTACCGTCTTCAGTAATTTCGTAAACGACGCTCACGATGTGCTTTCGAGGGTCCCGGTTGGGGTCGCCCATCACCATGATGAGGCGCGGTGAATGGCCGTCAATCCCCGTTTCTTCCTTCAGTTCACGAACAGCTGCATCAATCGGGTCTTCGCCTTGGTCGACAAATCCTCCCGGAAGCGCCCACGCACCGGCCATGGGCGGATGTTTACGTTGAATCAAGAGGACGGTGTCGCCTCGCCTAACGGCAGCGTCAGCAGCAAGAGCAGGATTGAGCCATCCATTGCACGCATCGCAGGTCGTCATGTCACTCACCGTACCGTCGTCCACGATCTTGGTAGGTGCGGATGGCCTTGAGAAGGTCCTTCTTTTGGAACGAGGGCCAGAAGACATCGGTGAAATACAATTCAGAATAGGCCATCTGCCACAAGAGGAAATTTGAGATGCGCTCTTCTCCGCTGGTACGAATCACCAAATCAGGGTCGGGCATGTCTGCAGTGTAAAGCCGGTCGGAAACGGCTTGTTGGTCAATGTCCTCCAGTTCAATGTCGCCTGAAGCGAAGTCTTTGGCGATGGTTTGGATGGCGGTAATCATCTCTTCACGGCTTCCATAAGCCAGACAGACCGTGAAGACGTAATCGTTGTAATCCTTGGTTTTTGATTCGGCATAATCAATGGCTTCAATGACATTTTCAGGAAGGAGTTCCCTTCGTCCGATGATGTGAACTTTGACGTTGTGCTCGTGAATTCGGGGGTCATCTGCAATGTCACGAAGGCCTTCAGCATAGAGTTTGAACAGAATGTCCAACTCTTCTTGAGGCCGATTGAGATTCTCGGTAGAAAGGGCGTAGACCGTGAACCAAGGAATCTTGAGTTCCAAGACCCAGTCCAAGACCCGTTCGAGTTTTTCCTTACCGATTCGGTGACCGATGCCTGTGGCGAGTTTGCTCTTCCAAGCAAAACGGCGGTTGCCGTCCATAATGATGGCAAGGTGATTGACTTGAAGGGGGTGGTCAAGGACTTCTCGCATCAACTTTGCCTGAACCGCGTGGCCCAGCACATCGCCCATACGTTCCGAGATACCCATGCTTCGCCCCCCTTCTCTGCTGAGGGCATACGGTGTTTGATTGCTTTCCTTACAACTCGACGGTGGCGGCATCATCTTTGAAGGGGAGAATGCGGTGCGAGTAGCATGGTGGATGAGCCGGTATGGGAGATTCCCGTGCATTCACCCAAGACGGCTCAATCCAAAAAACCGAAGAAATCTTCTTCGCGGGCAGAAGGCGACGGTTCAACCGATGTTGCGGATGCCGGGCTGCTGCCGTGGTATCCATCAGGATTGACTTCTGAGCCTCTTGATTCATCGACTCTTGAACTTGGAATAAGAACACCTTGGGGCAGAATTTGGGGTTGGGATTACAGCGAGGCATTGGACGCGTCATGGTGGCGGGAACCTCAAGGGTCGTGGTGGGGCGTTTGGCCCAAAAACGTGGATTCTGTTCGCGTTGTAGCACATACTCAAAACAAGATCATTGTTGCCCTTGGCGAGGACTTTATCGCCCACATCTATCCGCTTCAAACCGGTTCTGATGTTTCTACGCTTGTTCGTTACAAGCCATGGGGTGAGATTCTCAAAGAAGAGCGTGTCATTCTTCCAATCGGCGGGTTGCAAAACGATAACGGTGACCAACTGTGCATGTTCCCTTATCATGAGATTCACACGCCGCAAGAGGCGGCCCTAAACCTTCAGAACCGCAACCAGTTGCATGCTCTTGGCGGTGCCGTTGGGCGCCTTCATTCAGCGTTGAAGCAGGAAGCTACTCCGAATACTGAATGGCGTTGGAACGCACGTCTCAAAGCCATTGAAGGGACCTTGAAAACAACCACATTATGGCGGGCACCGCATACAAAACACGTTCAAGGTCTCCCGCCGTTTCACATCAGTCTTGATGGGATTCTATGGGACGAAGATGTAACTCTTGTACCTCAGCCACGGCCTTTGGTCGACGATCTGTTGTGCGAAAGCGAACGCATGCCCGCCATCGCGACGCTTGCAAATTTAGAACAAACCATCGCTCTGCGAGGTGGATTCAGCGAATCCGTCCCGCGTGTTTCGTTCTATGCTGGCTGGGAGGCAAAAACTCCACCCACATGGGGCGGTCGTTTTCTTCGCACGCTCAAGGGTGGCGTTTGGATTTGGAGGTACGAGGCAATTCTGCTCGAACTGGCCAGAGCCCGAGCATTCAAACAACCCGAGGCAGAATCCATGTGCACGGGCTGGCTCAACGATGTGTCCCGTATCCAAGCCAAATTAGGAGTGCTACGAATGACAAATTTGGGGGCCAAAACTTCGTTGATGTTGTTCTTGATTTCACTTGGTACGATTTTCTTTGCGGGTGGGCCGTTCACCGATTCTACTGGAGGAATTGGGCGAATGATGCTGGCGACCGTTGTCCTGTTTTTGGCGGTTGCACTGTACCGTTATACCGAGCAAAACATTCCTGAGCCGTATTGATTCAGCGTTGCTGACGGACACGGCCATCGTAGAATTCAATGCCGAGGTCTTCTGCAATGTTCTTGAGGCGGATGATGAATTTGGCTCGCTCTTCACGCTCTTCCACGCCACCCGCAACATCCCAGTAGAGGTTCAGGTCAACATCGAGCGATGTCGCTGAAATCATACTGACTTGACAGAATGACGAGTCTTCCTTGAGCGTTTTTGGATTCTCTTTGATGTCGTCCATCACGCGCTCGCAAAAGCTTGCAACGGCGTCACCGTCAGCGTTGATGTCGAGATGGAATTTTGTCTGCCATCGGCGCCATCGGCGCTTGCCCCAGTTTTCCACGGGGGAACTCACCAAATTGGCGTTGGGCATGGTGATGATGGTATCGGCTGAGGTCCGAATCAAGGTTGTTCGCAGGTTGATTTCAATGACTTCACCCTCAGCGGTTCCAACAACAACCCAATCGCCAATCTTGAACGGTCGGTCGAGCAGAACGGTGATTGCACCGAAGAAGTTGGAAATGGAGTCCTTAGCAGCGAGGGCCAAAGCAAGACCGGAAATTCCCAGCCCTGCGATGAGGGAGGTGAGGTCAAAGCCCATGGAATCTGCTACGAAGACCGCCCCAACGAAGATGATGACGAATCGCAGTGTGCTTTGCACGGCCGAGATGAGTGTTTTTTCCGTGCCGTCAAGAACCTCGTCGTTATCGAACAGCGCGACGACATCCTGAACGATGTTGACCAATCTAAAGGCCCATACAACCAATGCAATGGCAACGATAAATTGCAGAACTCCCGGCAGGAAACTTACGGCTATTGACGGCATGAGAATAGGCGAGCCCGTTCGTTCCATATCTTCGATCATGATGTTGATGACGACCATGGCCATCCCAACACCAACAGCAGTTCCAAGTGCCTTGTCAGAATCTTGGACTGTTTTACCTTTGATGGCCTCAGAACGAATCATGGTTCGAAGAACGGTTGGGGCGAACATCATGGTCAGTTGCCTGATGATGAGAATGCCGACCAAGATGCCGAAAATGAGGGCGAAAGTATACGTGGTAAATCCGAGAAATTCATCGCGAAGAGTGGAGTCGGCTGCGGGCGTCCATAGGTCTTCCATGACGAGGCCACACGGTTCTATGGGTTGTGCTTTTCTCTTGATTTTCCTCTCCCGCGTTATAATTTCACGGAAAAACCTCTCTTTCAAAGGCACGATTCCTTCAAGAAGTCAAGCGGTTTGGAGGGACTGATAGCATGATGCCGACCACGACTCAAACATCCCATCTCGCAGCACCGCGTCCTTCGCTGGGGTTCTTGATTTGTCTCCCTCTTCTTCTTTCACTGGCGAGCCCTGTTGCAGGGAGTATTGCCGTTGCTGAAACAGGGATTGAATCAACCCCTGAGAGCACGTGGTCAAGCGAATACGTCGCTTATGAATTCCCTTGGGGTGGCGATGAAGCCATCCAATTCAAAGAGTATCACACCTATGAGTCCATGCGAACACGTATGCTTCGCCTCGCAGAAGACAACCCTGACATCGCCTCGTTCCATGAAGGGCTCAACGGCGGAATGAACGCAAGAGGTCAAGATACCACCGAGGACACCTACAAGGGCTGGTATTACGGCCATGCTTCACCGTGGATGAAAATCACACTTGGGGTACAAGACGGCGAGTACAACGAGTTCAATGGAGATGCAGGCAATTACGAAGACCGTGAAGACGTTCTCATTGTGGGCAACCACCACGCTCGTGAGTGGATGTCGTACGAAGTTCCAATGTTCATGATCGAGACGCTCATTTGGTCCTACGACAACATCGGTTACGATAACGACGGCGATGGCTTGGTCGATGAAGATCCATGGGGCGACAGCAACGGCGACGGAGTTCTAGACGATGATGGCGACTGTCTCGCTTTGGACGAAGGCGTTCAAGACAGCGATGGTGATGGAATCAAGTGCGGACCTGGAGACCTGGGTGTTGACGAAGATTTCTCCGAGCAGACGCTTCATGACCTGGTCAACAACCGTGAAATCTACGTCGTACCGATGCTCAACGTCGACGGTAACCGCTACGACCGTGAAGTCTTCTGCGGTGAAACCGCTTGGGAGAACTGCGCAACCAGTGGATGGAGAAAGAACCTCAGGGACAACACCGTGACCGGAATCACTCCTTTGCCAGATTTGGACGAACAAGTCGATGAGGGATGTGACGGTGTCGATCTTAACCGAAATTATCAGTTTGAATGGGGTGCTCCATTGGGCGCTACTGGACCACTGATTCCGGGAGCCTGCTACGCCGGTCAAAACAACGACGTCTACAACGGCCCCGTTGACACGGTTGACCAAGACGGCGACGGTCGCCTCAATGAGGACGGCGTTGACGGAAAAGATGACGACGGTGACGGCCTGGTTGACGAAGACTGGCTTGGCGGTAACAGCGAACCAGAAACCAAATTCATCCAAGACTTGACCGAAATGAACGATGACAACGACAACGGTGGGTCCGACTTCCCCGTGACGCTCACCTGGCATTCATTCTCGGAATTGATCCTCTACCCGTGGGGCCACTGTCAAAACTGCGACAACCCCGACCAAGATCAACTCAAGTACCACGGAGATGTCATGGCGACCATGTCAAATTACGAAAACATGCAATCCTCTGGCCTCTACCCAACCAGCGGAGACTTCTGCGATTGGCATTACGGTTTGTTCAACTCCTACTGCTACACCATGGAAATCGGAAATGCTTTCCACGAACGCCCAGAGAACATCGACGACATTCTTCTGCGCAACGTCGGCATGGGCATGTACATGATTGAAATTGCAGACAATCCGAAGGAACGAGCAGATTTGGCCATCGCCAATATTTCACAACAGAATTACTTGTTGCAACCGACCATGCTCACCATTCCAGACGAAGGCAATGTCCCGATTGACATTTGCATCAACAACCTCTTCCCGTACAGCCAGGAGAACAGCGAGGTCAAGTGGCGTATGGTCAAACCAAGTCGCCTGCAAAGCGACTACGGCCCTCGTGAATGGTCGACCACGGAATGGACCACTGCCTCGGTCAAACGCGTGGATGAAGCATGCACAACAGGAAACGGTAACGGAACCGTGCTGCGGGCCATGATTCCTGTTTCTGAGTCAACAACCGGCGAGTTGCATTACAAGGCCATGGTTTCAACGCTCAGCGGTGCAGATTTCTATCAATACCCTGCAAACGGTGAATACTACACCATGCAAATCACCTATCGCGCTGCCTTTGGCAATTTCTTTGGGGCCATGTTCATGTTTACCGTCGTAGCAACCTTCGTTTGGGGTGGTTTGGCAGTTGCTTTGCGCATCATGCTCAACCCTGAAGAGAAAGAAGACGTCGTGTCCGAAGGTGACTTGCGTTCTGCCGTTGAAGGAACACTTGCTTGAGGTGATACCATGTCAGATTCAGACCAGTTCAACGGCCGTATGGGCCTCATCTTTGCATCCATTGGTGCAGCAATTGGAACGGGAAACATTTGGCGTTTCCCCCGGATGGTCGGAGCAAACGGCGGAGGAACCTTCCTCGTTCCTTGGCTCATTTTCTTGTTTGTATGGTCGATTCCACTCGTGATTGCAGAATACGCTATGGGTAAGCGAAGCCGAACTGGAACAATCGGTACCTTCCGTATCTTCGCAGGACGTAGGTTCGCTTGGATGGGCCTGTGGACCGCTTGGATTTCCACCGCTATTGGTTTCTATTACGCTGTTGTTTCAGGATGGACGTTGAAGTATTTCCAACTGGGAATTAGCGGCGCACTCACTGGAGAAAAAGTAGATACAACGGAAGTATGGAATGCCTTCCTTCAATCACCCGGCCAGGTCATCTTCTTCCAATTCATCGTCGTTGTTTTGGTACTCGGTGCTATTTGGAAAGGTGCAAAAGCCATTGAGAAAGTCAACTTTTACCTGATGATTTCACTCTTTGCTTTGCTGTTCCTCACCCTGTTCCTTTCGCTTTGGATGGACGCCTCTGACGGTTCACTGGATGGAGCTATGTTCATGTTCACAATTGACTTTGACATGTTGTTTGAGCCGGAGGTTTGGATCAACGGGTTATCTCAATCGGCGTGGTCATGTTCAGCGGGAATGGGCATGTGCATCACCTACGCCGTGTACATGCGTAAGGACGAGGATACCGTTCTCAACGCNTTCACCATGGGACTTGCTAACAACAGCATTTCCATCATTGCTGGACTCGCAGTGCTTTCGGCCATCTTTGCCGTGAACCCTGACCCCTTGGCTACCGTGACCGGCGGTTCTTCCGCCATTACCTTCCTCGCCTTGCCCGAAGTCTTTGCACAGGCTCCAGGGGGCGCTATTGGCCCGCTCTTTATGATGGCAGGATTTTTCCTCGCCCTTTCGTTTGCAGCGATTACATCCATGATTTCCACGGTTGAATTGTGTGTTCGAAACTTCGTTGACCACGGCTACGACCGAGAGCGCTCCGTCCTCATCACAGGGATTGCTATCTTTTTGTTCGGTCTACCTTCCGCAGTGATGTGGATTAAACTTGACAGCGCAGGAGTGGCTTTCCCCGAATTTTTGGAAGTCCAAGACCACATTTGGGGATACGGACTGATGTTCTCTGGACTGTTCATCGCTTTCTCCATCTGGAAGTACGGTTACATCAAGTGGCGCAAGCAGGTTGACGAAGGAACTGCACCGGACGGCCTTGCTGGCTACATGGGATTTGGCGTCTCAGCGTTCCGTGACGATTTCATCAACACCGGTGACAACGATTTGGAAGTTGGCCGTTGGTGGGACGTCACGATTTACCTTGCGTTCCCCATTCTCTTTGTCGTCCTCATGGGATCGTACTTCACCGATATGATCGCCAATACCGATAACGTTTGGGATCCATCAAATCCAAAGGGACTCAGCATCATTCTTCTGTTCTGGGGCGTTGTTGCTGTGACCTTTATGTTCCTCAACAAATTCCTCATTGCTCGCCCCTTGTTCCGTAACATTCCCGAAGGTGCTGATGTTGACATCTCATCTCTACCTGGTGGCGATGATGAACTCGTTGTTGCTCTTGGAGACGTCGTGCCAGGGTTTGAACACCTCGCTGCAAAAGAGACAATCCTTGAAGCAGAGATTACCGGTTGAGGCGGAGACTTATGGCAGAATTGTGGGAAACCCTCACCATCGGCCTTATCCTTTCGGTCCTCTTCATCGGAGTGAGTTACTTTTTCTGGCGGCGCTATGACCGTCCTACGCCTTTGATGGTTGAACGCGATGAAGAGAAGCAGCGACTGAAAGCAGAACGCAAAACATGGCGCCAAGTCGAAGCCAAAATGGAAGCGGAACGCCTTGAAGCCGAATCAAAGGCGCAATACGACCAACGCAAAGCACAGGAACGTGCTCGAGCCGAGCCTCCAAAACAAGAACAGGTCGCCAATGCTTGGGGTGCGCTAGGTGTCGGGACACCAACGCCGGCAGCTTCGACGTCCGATTTTAAAACGGACGGCATCGATGCTAATGCATTGCAGCGTGCAAGTGTCCAAGGTGGGCTTGAAGTCGAGGAAGCCAACGACGATGATGTTCTTTCCGTTGACGAATTGGTTCAGGTTCGTCAAGACCCAGGCGTGGGTGGACGAACCGAAGAACCGGATTGGGAACTGATCGATAAAATCACTGAAATTGCAGAAAAAGACAACCTGGAGGTTCCAGAAGTACCAGATGCCCCGGATTTACCCTCGGTTGATGAACTCCTCGCCCTCTCTCTTGACGCTCCGGCAGAACCCGATGAACCCCACGCCCTCTCTCTTGACGCTCCGACAGAATCCGATGAACTGGAAGTCCATCCAGAAGCGCCTGACATCGAAGATGCGACCGATACCAGCGACGAGGTCATCTGGGAATCAAGCGATAACGACGACCCTTGGGCCGGTGCTCAATGGTCTGAGGAATGAGCCTTAGGAAACACATTTTCCGACGTCAATCAAGCGAAGGGGTGATGAAGCCTCGGCGGCTCGCCAAGAACAATGGTACAACGTCCACGCGGCACTCGAGATTTCCCACCAGCGGCAATGAATCGCCGTCTTGCTTTGGAGCGCTTGCTGGAAGATGCTGCTCAGCGTCACGGATTCTCTCGCGTCCAGACTCCGGTCTTCGAATCTCTGGAACTCTTCACCGCTAAATCCGGTCCTGGTGTCATCAACCAACTCTATGCCTTTCAAGACAAGGGCGAGCGAGAATTGACACTTCGCCCCGAATTAACAGCCCCAGTCATGCGAATGGTCGCTGAAGAAATGCGCATGGACACCAAACCGCTGCGCCTTTCCTACTACGGTCAATGCTACCGATATGAAGAATTCAAAACAGGGCGCTATCGAGAATTCTTCCAGTACGGGGTTGAGTTGATCGGTGCTTCTGGGCCGCTGGCTGAAGCCGAAGTGTTGGCGTTGGCCGTCAACATGCTCCACGCAACGGGCCTTGAGGACTGGGAAATTCGAATTGGGCACGTCGGCGTGTTGAAGGATGCTCTAACCGGTCTTGGGTTATCGAGTGAGGTAGATGCAACCACCGGAGAGCCACCGATTGCAAGCGCCATGCGGTTGCTTGACAAAGGCGATGATGCGGGCCTTAGCGGACTGTTCACGGCTCACGGACTTGATCCAGCAAACACCGAACCCCTGCGCGCTTTGGCGTCGCTTGAAGGCGGTTTGGAGACCTTGGGACCTGCTCGGGAATTGCTCTCGAGTATGGACGGTGTCTCGTTGGAAGCGTTGGACGAGTTGGAGACGACCTTGACGGCGCTTGCGGCTCTTGCCCCTGCTCCACCTTCATTGGCCGTTGACTTGACCGTCGCCCGAGGACTTGACTACTACACCGGAATGGTGTTTGAGGTCAAGGTCGCTGAACTGGGCGGTGAAGGACAGGTGCTCGGTGGTGGTTCTTACAAACTCCTGCACCTGTTTGGACTGCCAGACCTGGACCCGTGTTGCGGCTTTGGACTGGGCTTTGACCGCGTTCTTTTGGCCCTTGAGGCCCAAGCGAAAACCTCGGGACGTGAAGAAGTCGTTCCGGGAGAGGCAGATGCCCGTCCTCACATCGCCATCGCTCCAAACAAGGCCGATTCCATGCCGCTCTTGCCGCTGGTTGCTTCGTTACGAGAAAAGGGTGCCCGTGTCGAGTTGTTGCTGACCAAGAAGAATTACGGACGCATCATCAAATGGACCGAAGGCATCGGTGCCAGCCACCTTTTGGTGGTCAAACCTGAGGATTTGGAACAGGGTACAGGACGGCTCATCAATTTCAAAACGGGCGACCGTACCGATATTGAACTCAACGCCTCATCCGTGCTCAACGCTCTATGAGCGTCCTTAGCGCTGGCTTCACTCGGTGCCTTCGTTCTCTTTGCGATGGTTGACGAAGAGGGCCATGCCAAGAGCGGCTGAGGCTACAACGAGGGTGAACCCTGGTGTGTCTTCTGTTTCCATCATGTCATCTCCAGCTTGGAACTCTTCGCTCCAGCTGTCGTCGCTGATGGGCAACTCAAATTTGCTTTCCATACCGAGTTTGATGGCGAACCATGCGGGTTCATTGGTCGTAACAAGAACCCCCCCCGCTGTTGATTGCACGGTACCTTTCAGTTTCATGGTGACTTCAATGATGGGGCTGTCGTCTCGACCGTCCCATTCAGCATGGTCTTCGGTCACAGTGAAGGCGAAGGGAACATTTTGTTCGCCCTCTTGGATGCCGGTGAACTGGTTGGTCCACACTTCAGCACCGCCACGGAAGACGGTGATGTTGAGGTTCTCGCAATCGTTGTTGCAGGGTCCGTTGTTGTCGCCGTTGGTCCAATCGCCGCCGACGTCGATCTTGAAGTTCCCACGGAATTCTCCGTCAGCGGTCATGAGCAGGCGCTTGTCAAGGTCGGGCTTCATGCGGAATCGAAGGTTGATGTCGATGACGCCGTTGTCCTTTTCTTCACGAAGTTCTCCTTCTTCAGTGGATTCGGTATCGTTATTTGCAAAATGAGACCATGCGTCAGCAAAACCATCGTGGTACATGTACATCGTGGTGTTGTTGGCATTGGGTTGTTTGGGGTCTTCCTGTTGTGTTTGTTGAGCACTGACGTCGCCTGCTTGAACGGGAACGAGCAACATTGCAACCAAGACAAGGGCAATCACGGATTTACCACGCATGATAAACGCACGCCGCGCCTTACTTTTGAAACCTTCTCGGTACTTGTGCGCCGAACAAAAGCCTCATTCAAAGCGATGGAAGTCCATGTTGTTGGCTCGGTCACCTTGTTGCTGGCGTGTAAGTCGAAGGGCGTCACCGAGGGCATCAGGTTGCATTCGGGCGACGTTGAGCGTGGTTCCGCCTACGCCGGTAATGATGGCCATGACCTTGATGGTGTCTCCAAATCCAGCATCTTGTCGGGCACCCCAAATGACGTTGGCGTTATCGCTCACCTTGGCGGTCAAGAGGTCCACGACCTGATTGGCTGCTTCAAGCGTCATGTAGGGTCCGCCTGTTACGTGAATGAGTACACCGGTCGCTCCCGAAATGTCAACGTCCAAGAGTGGATGGTTGAGTGCTTCGTGAACCACTTCTTCGGGACCACGGTCGGATTCACCGTAAAGCATCATGGTGACGCCGCCGTTGGCCATGATGGCCCGAATGTCAGCAAAGTCCAGGTTGATGAGGGAAGGCAACGTGATGGTCTCGACGATTCCTTTGACGATCTCTGCAACCAATTGGTCCATGATGGAAAACGCCTCATCCAGAGGGAGGTTTGGTACAAAGTGAAGCAAACGGTTGTTGTCCAATACCAAGACGGCATCGGCACATCGACGAAGCGATTCCAATCCTTCCAAGGCTCGGTTCATGCGTTGACGGCGTTCAACATGAAACGGCGTGGTCACGATACCAACGACAAGAGCGCCAGCAGCTTTTGCTTCTTCAGCGACGATGGGACAGATGCCGGTTCCGGAACCTCCACCGAGACCTGACGCAATGAATACGAGGTCTGCGCCGGTCACGATTCGCTTGATCATTTCACGGCCTGCTTCAGCACAACGGCGTCCTGTTGACGGGTCGCCTCCAGCACCCAATCCCCGGGTGATGTGTCGGCCTACGAGCAACTTTTGCAGGGCGCGTGTGTGGTCGAGATGTTGTTTATCGGTGTTGATGGCGACGGTGACAGCGCCTTCTACACCAAGGTGAGTAATGCGGTTGAGGGTGTTGTTTCCAGAGCCGCCACAGCCAACGATGAGAATTCTTGGATTCGGGACTCCAAACGAGCCAACTTCCTCATCCATGAGGGTTGTAGCGCCGCGATGAATGGCATCATCTTTCAGACCCTGTATCATGTCGGCGAATGCGTTATCGTTACCGCTCGCCCCACCGTTTGTACCACTAGAAGCATGCCCAGGTCCCATCCTTTCACTCCTCCGTTTGCGAGCCTCTCCTTACCCTACATAACCGCGACCCTTCAAACGATGGCGAAGATGGCGATTTTGGAGGTAAATTCTCGGCTCCGTTATCTCTATTCGGAACAGAGTCCTCAACCTTTGAAAAGGCTCCCCTCCCTATTGGTGAAACGCTGGGCAAATCCGCTCGTTCCATTGATGAGGGTTAAGTACTGGAGGCAAGTGCGACAGAATACCTCGCTTAGCTCAGTTGGTAGAGCACCTGACTGTAGTTGTGTAAAAACAAACGTCTCAGCAGACATCAGGGTGTCCCCAGTTCAAGTCTGGGAGCGGGGACCATAAACGATAGACTGGTCGATGACATCTTTACCACTCGTTTGCTCAAGAATATCGAGCAATCTCTGAAGG